>Ga0181600_10000121_pt1 | contig 53738 bp, 49 predicted proteins | sample 041ome_2_FD_132982 | JGI IMG/M metagenome (GOLD analysis project Ga0181600, IMG submission 132982) | Coastal salt marsh microbial communities from the Groves Creek Marsh, Skidaway Island, Georgia - 041406US metaG (megahit assembly) | ecosystem: Environmental > Aquatic > Marine > Intertidal zone... | reverse complement strand
CCGTCGACCTACGGTCGTCATAGTCGAAACTCCAAACAGAGGGAAGGAATTAAAAAAGGGCGCACATTTTCCCCTATGGCAGAAGCCCAGTAAACCATTAAGAGCTGCTGATCCGCGTAAAATTTGTAAAATGCACCTCTAATTAATATCAACTGTGATTACTTTTTATCTTATGCGCCCCAGAATTATCTCTCATGGCTGGTTAGCCGCGCTCTTTCTTATATGCTCCCAGTCTTCCTTGGCACAAGGGTCAGAGTTGGATGCACTACTTCTTGAAAGCAGTAATTTGATGCAGGAAGGAAGAATTGATGAGGCATTAATCCTGCTTGAAGGCGCCGAAAATAATTATAGCGACAGCCGTGAATTCATGAACAACCTCGCGGTTGCCTATCTGGGAAATAGTCAGCCCGAAGAGGCGCTGGTAATATTTCGCACACTGGTAGACAGTGACCCAATGTACAGCATAATCGCGCATAACCTGCTGGAAATGGAATTGCAGATTTCTGAGTCCCGCCCGGAACGAATAAACCCCCAGCTATTTATCCAGAGTGTCGACACCTATTTTGATGGAGGGCAAGTTCAGTCCTCTACTGAGAATGATGCTGGCCAGGCGGCATCTGCAGCAATTCGGGAAACCGCCCAGAGCCTGGGTGAGGTATGGGCTTCCCGCTGGTCCGATAAAGATTTTATTGGCTACTTATCCATGTATTCCAGAGACTTTATTGGGCCAAACGGCGAAAATATGAGCCAATGGGCCAGGGCTCGAAGGGCTCCTTTAAGTAAACCAGGGAACATTTATGTCCAGGTAGGCAATTTCAATACAACTATGATCAATGATGACGTTCAAATTAGCTTTGATCAAAACTATAATTCCAGTAATTATAGTGACCGAGTGCGCAAGCAACTTGTGTTAACTGCCGAAGAAGACGGCTGGAAAATAATTAGAGAAGTCACGCTAGAAACATACTAATGCACCAAAAACCAACAACCATCTTACTTGCTGCACTGCTGGTATTGGCAAACTTTGCTGTATCGGGCAAGGCCTTTGCCCAGGCATCGGCGTATGCGGAAGAGTACATTCCTGAATTACTCCCTCAGGGATACCCGAGCGGACTGATTGCCGACAACCAAAGCTCGCCATACCTGTTCTGGGTGGCACTTAGTGATGGGCGGCTGCATGTTTTGGAAAGACTTCTAAGCGGCCAATACCGGGAAATTGAAAACATCCCTATCTCCATAGGCAAGCAAGGCTATGGCAAAGAAGTGGAAGGCGACCAGAAAACACCTGTGGGCATCTACACCATGACTTCTTTTATTGAGGATGAGCGACTGGACGATTTTTATGGCCTCGGCGCCTATCCAATCGACTACCCCAATGCATGGGATCGTTTGTCCGGACGTACTGGATATGGCATCTGGCTACACGGCCTACCAAAAGGAGTTGATGAACGTCCGCTGCTGGATAGCAACGGTTGCGTGGTAATTGATAACAGCAAGCTCGATAAATATTCCGAGTACATCGTGACAGGCAAGAGCACAATGGTTCTTACCGAGACACTTGATTGGCTGGAACAACCAGAGCAGCAAGATTCAGCCGATGTTATGCAAGCAATAGATCGATGGGTTTCCCAGTGGGAAAGCCTGAATACAGAAGAGTATCTCAGCAATTATCACCCGGATTTCACGGACTTTGAGCGAGATCTGGAAGATTGGTCCCTATACAAAGCCCGGATCAATTCTGCCAAGGAATATATCGATGTCGAGCTGAGCCAACTCAGCGTGTTCACCTACCCGGGCGAAGAAGGCATGGTGGTGACCCGCTTTTTCCAGGATTACGAAAGCAGTAACTTCAGCTGGAAGGGGTGGAAGCAGCTACTCTGGCGCAGGAATTCTGAAAGTGGAGACTGGCAAATTATCTACGAAGGCAACGGATAATTTGTCATGAACCCTACAAGCAAACTAGGCCTATTGACTGGCTTTTGCTGGCTGCTGGTTTCTTGCTCGGAATTTTCTTTTGTACCGCAGCAAACAGCATCCTCAGAAACAGAGAACCCCGAAACCCTCCCTACCGAATCTACCTCTGGACAAACTCAAACATCTGATGCATCTGAGACTGCCGCAGCAGAAGTTCAAACGATTCCCGTCGCCCCCCGGGAAACCAGGGTAATCACTCCCACCGGGGAAACCGATCAAACTCCCGACAACCAACAAGGTGATCAAAGCACAGAAGAGCCAATGGTGCTTGGGGAAGAAGTATCGGAGCCTTCCGCAGAAGAAGTGGAGGTTGGCGAGGCAGCGCTGGAAACATCTGCCGATCTCAGTGTCGATGCTGAGATTATGATCGACGATTTATGTCAGCAAATAGGCAACAAACTCACGAGTGTTTCCGTCAATGAGTGCGAGCGGCAACAGCTTATTCATCATGCGTTAAGTGTCGACGGAAGGTCGCTGGCTTATCGTAACTTTTCCCCATTAGCAAACCGCGATCCTCTCGGCCGTGTTCTAGTTATTGGAGGCATACATGGGGACGAATTTTCGTCGGTATCGGTCGTATTCAAATGGATGAATATACTCAACCAGTTTCACTCCGGCCTGTTTCACTGGCGTTTTATTCCGGCAGCGAACCCAGATGGCTTGCTTATGGACGATTCACAGCGACAAAACGCTAATGGCATCGACCTGAACCGCAATTTTCCCACGGCGGACTGGGACGAATTAGCCAGGGAATACTGGGTAGAACGCACGTATAGAAATCCAAGACGCTACCCTGGTGAAAGCGCCATGAGCGAACTGGAAACCAGATTTATGGTCGATCAGATTCGCGACTTCAATCCTGACATTATTATTTCCATGCATGCGCCCTATCATCTCGTGGATTATGATGGGCCACCCTCTGCCCCCAATAAGCTGGGCGGCCTCTACTTGCGGGAGCTAGGAGTCTATCCCGGTTCGCTAGGTAATTATTTTGGAGTGGACCTAGCCAAACCCATCGTAACCGTCGAGCTGAAATCGGCCGGTATTATGCCTACCGACGGCGAAATTGATCGTATGTGGACAGATCTGGTTCGCTGGCTGCGAGAACAACTGGAAACTGATTGATAAAGGAAGGCTTTGATTACTTAACTTCGGGCAGACAAAGTTAATAATCAGAACTCACCATGTGCCTGCTTGTCTGCATGGTAAGAAGATCGCACCATTGGCCCTGAAGCCACATGGGTAAAGCCAATTGAATAGGCGTAATTTTCATACTCTTTAAATTCATCCGGGTGCACGTAGCGCTGGATTGGAAAATGTTCCTTTGAGGGCTGTAGGTACTGCCCTACGGTAAGCATCTCGATATCGTGTTCGCGCATGTCATCAAAGACCGCTTTCATTTCATCTAGCGTTTCTCCCATGCCAACCATCAAACCAGATTTGGTCAGAACATCGGGGTTACGGGCTTTATATTTTTTTAAGAGCTTTAGCGACCACTGGTAGTTGGCACCTGGACGGGCTTCACGATAAAGACGGGGAATCGTTTCCAGATTGTGATTAAACACATCCGGCGGTGTCTCGGAAAGGATATCCAAAGCGGGCTCCATCCTGCCACGAAAATCTGGCGTGAGTATTTCAATCTGGATGTTGGGCACTCTCTGTCGAGTTTCCCTAATGCAGTCAGCAAAGTGCTGTGCACCCCCATCACGTAAATCATCGCGATCAACCGAAGTTACGACCACATAACGGAGACGCATTTCGGCAATTGCTTCTGCCAGGTTAACCGGCTCATCCGAATCCAGAGGCAACGGTTTGCCGTGGCCGACATCGCAAAAAGGACAACGCCGAGTGCATATTTCACCCATTATCATAAACGTTGCGGTTCCACCACTAAAACACTCACCAAGATTGGGACAGCTCGCCTCTTCGCATACAGTGAAGAGATTGCGTGAGCGCAAAACTTTTTTGATACGTTCAACTTCGGAAGAACCGCCAAGGCGCACTCTAATCCAGTCTGGCTTGCGCAAATATTCGGTTTGCTCAAGTTTAACCGGGATTAACTCCAGCTTGTCGGCATCGCGAAGCTTGACCCCAGCTTCTCTTTTTCGGCTGCGTCTAGGTGGTTCAAATTGTTGTGTCACGTCTGTCATACGATCAGGTTCTTCTTTCCAGCAGCGTTTGTCAAAACGGCAGTTGGTTATTGGTTTGAATGTCTTTTGCCCCGAGCTTGTCGGTCAACTCCTCAAGCAGAACCAAAGCGACTTCATTAATGTCTGGCATTTTTGCTTCCGGCACTAGCTCTCTTAGCTGGGTAACTTCACCTCCCAGGCCACAGGCGTTAATGCCAGACCAGGGACGCATATCCATATCAATATTAAAATTCAGTCCGTGATAACTTCGGCCCTGCTTAATTCGCAAGCCCAACGCGCCTATTTTTGCTCCATTGACATAGACACCCGGCGCATCTGACCTCGGAATACCTTTTACGTTGTAGCGGGCCAGCGTTGCGACCAATGCGCTTTCAATCAAGTTAACAAATTCGCGTACACCGATACCCAGGCGTTTTATGTCAACAAGTGTGTACACCGTTAACTGCCCTGGGCCGTGATAGGTCACCTGGCCTCCACGATCAATGTCGATAACCTTTATATCACCCGGGGAGACAACATATTCTGGCTTACCCGCCCTACCCTGAGTGTAAATTGGCTCGTGTTCCAGGAACCAAAGCTCATCCGCTGTTTCTTCAGTACGGGCGCCGGTGAAGCGTTTCATTGCCTCAAATACTGGCTCATAGGGCTGAAGGCCGACATGACGGACGATAACATCTGAAGTTTTCGACACAGCCTAAGGCCTTCTTATCAGTGGCTCTTAAAGAACCATTTTGACGAGATCACTCGCACGCAGATCCGTGTTCAGGTCTCGCAGCTGGTCTTCCCCGGTGGCCGTAATAAAAACGGTTATAGACTGAAATGTGCCTTTGTTCGAATCTTTCACACTGATCCGGGTCGCATCAAATCCAGGCGCATAAACTTCGACAGTGTTGAGTACATACTCGCGAAATTCTATGCCACTAACCCCTAAAATCTTGACCGGGTAATTCGGACAGGGAAACTCAATTTTTGGGGCTTCTATATTTTTCGACGCCATTTCAAAAAATCTAGGCTCGACCAAAGAGCTTCATCATGAATAATTTTAGGCCATCCCATAACCGGGCAAAAAATCCTGCCTGCTCTACTTCGGTTTTGGCAACCAGGGGCTGGGTTAGAATTTCTTCACCTTCGTAACTGATTGATAGTGTCCCAACCTGATCACCCGCAGCCAACGGCGCCTGCAAGTTATTTCCCACAGAAATATTGGCCTCCAAGAGATCTTCAGCACCTCGGGGAATCGTTAGGTATACCTCGTCATTCACGCCCAGATCGACGGTGTCAGTTTTACCTTTCCAGATTCGCTCAGTTGTAAGGACATTCTCCGCGCTATAAAGCTTATGGGTCATGTAATAGCGGAACCCCCAGGACAAGAGCTTTTGTGACTCTGTAGCTCGAGCCTGTTCACTGCGAGCACCCATAACCACAGACACCAGGCGCATGCCATTTCGCTGTCCGGATGCGACCAAACAATAGCCGGCCGCTTCAGTATGCCCAGTCTTCAATCCGTCAATAGAGGAGTCTCTCCAAAGCAGCTGATTTCGATTTGGCTGGGTTATCCCATTGTACTCAAACTCTTTCTCAGCATAGATCTCGTAGTGCTCAGGATGATCTTCAATAATTGCTGTAGCCAGTTTGGCCATATCCCTTGCTGTGGTCAGGTGAGCCTCATCAGGCCAGCCTGTAGAGTTGACGAAGTGGGTATTTGTCATGCCAAGAATGATTGCCTGCTGATTCATTATGTCGGCAAAGGCTTGTTCGTCACCGGCAATATGCTCTGCCAACGCAATGGCGGCATCATTACCTGACTGGATAATCACGCCCCGCATTAGATCAATAACACTGGCGTCTTCATTGGGCGGCAAGAACATTGTGGACCCACCGCTCTTGGTTCCACCTTTTTCCCAGGCATTCTCGCTGACACGAACCATGCTGGATTCACTGAGTCTGCCGGCCTTAATCTCTTCAGAAACAATATAGCCTGTCATCATTTTGGTCAGACTGGCTGGCGGCAAGATTTCATCGGCATTGTGTTCCGCCAAAACCCTGCCCGTTTTAGTGTCCATTAGAAGCCAGGCTGTAGCCGCCAATTCAGGTGCGGCTGGAATTAGAGGTTGCGCCAGAACGATTGGCGACAGGTTGAAAAATAGCAAAAAAACAAAAGCTCTTGCTGCAGAAGTAATCATTCCCATAAGTGTATATCTGTTACTTTTCTATAGTCGATAAATGGCGCACATACTAGCAGTTCATCGAGGCCATCCACAGTGCCAAATGCCAATGCTATGTAGTTATTCAGAAAGTTTGACAATAAAACCCGGGGAAAGTCCCGCAAGTTCCAGTACTAAAACAAGCTCATTAGCTTCTCGTCGGTCAACAAGTGGACCAATCAGAACCCGGTAATGCTTTTTGGCATCGAGGTAATCCTCGGCAATGGTGACGGGAAATTTAGTATAAGCTTCTACTTCTGCCGCCATAGTATCTGCACCCTGTCTTTGGGACATTAGCGCAACCTGGTAATAGCTATCAGAATCCAAAGCAAACTCAGGCGGGATTAACTCTACCTGAGGAATAATTTCCGGCCGTTTGGGTTCGTTCAATTGGGCAAGGGTGGCGTGAGGATCATCTGGATCCAGGGCAACAATCCTGACCCTGGCAGTTCCCAAATCCGCAAAACCCAATTTTGCCGCCGCACCCCAGGAGAGATCGATACTTCTTTCGCTATGAAAAGGGCCTCGGTCATTCACACGCAACACGGCCTTACGGCCATTTTCAAGATTGGTAACTTCGACATACGTGGGTATGGGCAAGCTTTTATGTGCAGCCGTCATGGCATACATATCAAAACGCTCTCCATTGGAGGTGTTACGACCGTGGAACTTTCTGCCATACCAGGATGCAGTACCCTCCTCAACAAAACCGTGGCTGCTGGGTAGCACTTCGTAAGTTTCGCCGAGAACGGTGTATGGACTTTTGTTGCCTGCATTTGTCCTTACAACTGGCTCGGGCGTGATATCCGGAAGCGTTCGAACATCCACATTGGTTCTTGGCGCACCATCTTTTTGCGAAATAACAGTTGGTAGCGAAGAAGTACATCCCACCAGCAGGAGTGCGACAAAAATCAGGCCAAATTTATGAGCGGTGTTGATCATGTTCAGACATTAGGCTCAATATTGATTAGGTCTTATGCTTCAGGATTTCCTCGGCTAATTGAAATACCGCCATCGCATAAAGCTTGGAGTGATTATACCTCGTGATCACGTAAAAGTTATGCATGCCAATCCAGTATTCATCCCCATCGTCACCAACGAGCCGCATGGCCGTAGCCATTAACTCTGGCGATAATTGCATTTCCGGGCTAAGACCAGCTTGCCTTATCTGTTGCAGACTGTGCTCAGGCCTGAGCCCCTGATTGAGAAGGCGATCATCTACAGAGCTGGCAACCACAGCAGGATGAGCTATGGTCTGCCCTTCTTGCCAACCATGGCGCGATAAATAGTTGGCCACACTCCAGATCGCATCTGATTCATTGTTCCAGATATCAATGAAGCCATCTTTATCATAATCGGCCGCATAAGCCCGGTAAGAGCTCGGCATAAATTGGCCTAATCCCATAGCTCCCGCATAAGAGCCCTTAAGAATAAGTGGCGACTGTTTTTGCTCTCGTGAGAGAATCAAAAACTCTTTCAACTCCGAACGAAAAAACGGCGCTCGGGCAGGATAGTCAAAGGCCAGAGTAGAAAGCGCATCAATGACCCTGTAGCTCCCTGTATTGCCGCCATAGAGCGTCTCAACGCCGATTATGGCTACGATTATATGTGCCGGGACGCCATATTCAGACTCGGCTTCATTAAGCACCTGCTGATTCCTGCGCCAAAAATCACCACCGCTTTCTATCCGTGCCTGCCGCAAGAAAATTTTTCGATATTCACCCCAGGTTAAAACTTTTTCTGCAGGGCGGTTCATGGCGTTGATGATGGAGTCTTTCTTTTCAACCTGCGCAAATAGTTTCTGAAGTTCAGCTGCGTCAAACCCTTCTTCCCGGGCCATCTCCCGAATGAAGTCTTGAGCCAGGGCATTGTTACTGTAATCAGCGTAAGCACTATCGGTTACGCAAAGAATCAGGGCTACAGCCAATAACCGTATGGATTTCATTAATACTCCCAAAAAATCTAAAACTTCGAAGCCGGTTTTCGGCCTCTATTTCGCATGCAAGGTCTCTTGCTCAGTTGAGATCGCCATCAACACACCAAAAGCAATGAAAATGGAAACCAGCGCTGTGCCACCATAACTGAATAGCGGCAGCGGAACTCCCACGACGGGGAGTATGCCTGAGACCATTCCCATATTTACAAAAACATAAATAAATATAGTGAAGGTTAATGCACCCGCAACAAGCCGACTAAAGCTGTTTTTTGCGGTATAACTAATCCATAGCCCGCGTATAAAAAGGAGCAGATAACCGACCAATAAAACCATCACGCCACGAAAGCCGAACTCCTCAGCCAGTACTGCAATAATAAAATCTGTGTGGCTCTCGGGAAGAAAATCAAGATGGGACTGGGTTCCAAGCATCCAACCCTTGCCGGACCAACCACCAGAACCTATTGCGGTGGTCGATTGGATAATATTCCAACCAGCGCCAAGTTTATCTTCCTCAGGGTTAAACATCGTCAGCACACGCTGTTTTTGGTAGTCGTGCAGCAAGAATACCCATGCCCCAATTACTGCAACCGGGGCAAGCGCCAACGCTGAAATAATATATCGCCAGCGAAGCCCGGCTAAAAACAAGACAACCAATCCGGATCCGGCAACAAGAATAGCTGTGCCGAGATCAGGCTGAAAAAGAATCAGAGCAACCGGAATGACAATAATAATAAGTGCCCAGCAAAGGTGCTTAAACTTAATCGGCATGGCTCTCTGGGAAAGATATGAAGCAATAAACATGGGCAAGGCAAACTTAATCACCTCTGAAGGTTGAAACTGGATGATACCCAGATCCACCCAGCGCTGGGCACCTTTGGCACCAGTACCCGCAATGAGTACTATCCCCAACATAACAATCCCGCCGGCGTAGGCTAGCCAGGCAAGTCTCTGCATAACCAAGGGTGGGATTTGAGCCACTACCAACATGGCCACTGTACCAACACCCAAATAAGCTACCTGACGACTAATCAGATACTGGCTTTCAGCCCCTGCACTGTATAGGACGATGATGCCAATAGCCGACATCATATAAAGCGCCAGCAATAGAATGGGATCAACATGCATTCTTTCTAGCAGACCGCGCTCTTGCCCTGCCGTAGCAGGGCCTATGCCGGGCATTCGACGCAAAAAATCAGATTGCATCGACTTCTTCCTCTATTGGCTGGCTCTCATCAGAATCTGCCTGGGAAACGATCCAGGGATTCTCTTCAAGCCACTGAACCGTCAACTCACGTGCCACAGGCGCTGCTACATAGCTGCCATGCTCACCATTTTCAATGACAACGGCAATGGCAATTTTGGGATCTTCAACAGGTGCAAACGAAACAAACAGGGCATGATCAAGCATAAATTCTTCGAGCAGTTCAGGATCATATTCAGCGTCCTGGGGTATCCCTACAACCTGAGCGGTTCCTGTTTTACCAGCCATTCGAAATGACAAACCCCGCCCCTGTGCCGATGCTGTACCTCGCATGGAATGAACCACATCTTCCATTGCTGAATGCACTGTATTCCAGTGATCAGGCGCAATGTCTACCAATGGATTTTGTGCGACCTCTATCTCTCTTTCATTCACAGCATGGATCATATGCGGTTTCAGACTGACGCCACGGCGCGCAATATTAGCTGTCATCTGAGCTAGCTGAAGCGGCGTAACAAGACTGAAGCCCTGACCAATGCTGGCATTAATGGTGTCTCCCGGATACCAGGAAAGTCCCCTGGCCGCCCTTTTCCATTCTCTGGACGGCATTATTCCCGACATTTCTGACGGCATATCAATCCCGGTTTTATGGCCCAGACCAAACATATGGCCAAACTCGCTGAGGACATCAATCCCCACCATATTCCCCAACTCATAAAAATAAACGTCGCAAGATTGCTCAACGGCTATCCGAAGATCTACCCTGCCATGACCTCCTCGTTTCCAGTCACGATAGACACGCTCCTGATTAGTTAACTGAAATTCCCCGTAGTCCTGGATACTCCATTCTTTGGTCACCGCACCGGTAGCCAAACCGGCCAGCGCATAGAGTGGTTTTACCGTAGAACCAGGCGGGTATTGCCCAAGCAGGGCACGGTCATAAAGGGGTCGGTTAATATTGTGCAAAAGACTGTCGTAGTCCTTAAAGCTAATTCCCGTGACAAACATATTGGCGTCATACGAGGGGGTACTGACCAAAGCCAGAACTTCTCCGGTTTCTACATCTATTGCTACAACCGAAGCACGTCGACCTTCCAGAAGTTCTTCGGCACGTAATTGCAACCGGCTATCAATGCTCAGATAAAGATCTTCACCGGGCGTGGCATCTTCACGCTCAAGAACCCTCAGCACATTACCGCGGGCATCGGTCTCAACATATTCGTAACCGACAGAGCCATGCAGCAGGTCTTCATACTGCTTCTCGATACCAATTTTGCCAATAACGTGGGTACCTTCGTAACGCTCTTTTTCAATGACCGCCTGTTCACGGTCATTGATTCGGCCTACGTAACCAACACTGTGGGCGAAAGCTTCGTTGAATGGGTAGTGGCGAACCAGTTCCACCTCTACCTCAATCCCCGGCAGACGAAATTCATTTACGGCCAGCAGTGCTACATTTTCTTCAGTAAGCTGGAAGCGAAGGGGGATACTCTCGTAAGGACGTCGATATTGGCTTTTTTGCTCTTCAAAACGCGCCATTTCAGCGTCAGTCAGACCCAGAAGCGCCTTTAGCTCAGCAAGCAACTGTTCGAGATCACTGGTTCTCTCGGTAACAATTGATAGCGTGTAACTGGGACGGTTTTCAGCAAGGATAACGCCGTTCCGATCAAAGATTAGTCCCCGCGTTGGCGCCACAGCGCGCACATGCACCCGGTTTTCATCAGACAGGGTCGCATAACGTTGGTGATCTTTTATTTGTAAGTCGTAATACCGGAGCAGGAGTACAGCCAGTAGAGACGCCAACAGCAGCGAAAGCCCCATTATCCGGGAGCGCACCACTCTTCGCTGGATATTCGGGTCACTTATTGATTGATATTCGCTGTTCATCTTTTAACGGGATAGCCTGGGAAATTTACTGCCAATCACCTTTCGATGGTTTATCTGCACGTTGGTTCCATCATCATCGCCAATACAGCAATTGTTGCCAACCCCTTGATTGAAAAAGATAAAATGAAAATCACTCGCGATGGTAGGGGTGGTTGGCATTTATGGCTAATGCCCGATAGATTTGCTCAACCAAAACAATGCGTACCAGAGGGTGGGGTAAAGTCAATTTAGACAGAGAAAGCTTCACATAAGCACCTGTCAAAAATCGGGCATCGAGACCATCTGGGCCCCCAATAATTATAGCGATATCCTGACCTTCCATTTGCCAGCTTTCGATAAAACCGGCCAACTCCGAAGTTGCAAACGCCTTGCCTTTTACGTCAAGGATTACTCGCTTTTCGTTGCCCTTTAGCCGTTTTTCAATGGCATCCGCTTCTTCGGCTTTGACCCTGGATATATCCGTAGTCTTGCTGCGCTTGGCAAGAGGAATCTCAATCACCTCCATCTGCAACATGGGACGGATTCGCTGGGAAAAATCTTCGACGCCCTCCTGAACCCAGGATGGCATACGGGTGCCCACCGCAATAACCTTTATTTTCACGGCGGCGATACCAGAATATTAGTTGCCCGATTCACGCCTTGGAATTTTGCTCCAAAGTCGTTCCAGATCATAGAGCTCACGGGCTTCCGGGAGCATTAGGTGAACAGCCATATCACCAAAATCGATCAAGACCCAGTCGGCGCTGTCCCTGCCCTCTGTCGATAGCGGGCGAAATCCGGCTTCCTTTGCCTTTTTCTCGACGTTGTCAGCCAATGCCTTGACCTGCCTACTGGATGTTCCGGTGGCGATGACCATGGTATCGACGATGGAAGTCAACTCACGAACGTCCATCTCAAGGATATCGATCCCCTTAATGTCTTCAAGTGCCTCGGTAACAATCTTGTTTAGGGTTGGTTTTGTCATGCATATACCTGATGTTCTTTGATGTATTTAAGCACATCCGGGTGAAGCCACCGCTGCAGATAGTCATCTACATCCTGCCCACCACCAGTGTTCATTAAATGTCGGCGAATTTCTGATGCCGACACATTTATTCTCGGTGCTGTAAGTTGCAATATTTGCCCTGCAGGTTTTACAACCTGTCCAGTAGAGCTAATCATTCTGGACATGATTTCGTCGTCCAGCTCAGCATGCCCGTGTTCCCGATCCAGAGCCACCAGATTGGCCAAGTCCAGAATACCCTGCCATTGGTGCCAGTTTTTTATCTGGGCTAATGAATCACCACCCAGACAAAAAAACAGCTCAGAAGCGGGAAACTCATTATGAAAATGCGCCAACGTCTCGACAGTGTAAGACGTTGAAGACTTATTCAATTCATAGTCCGAAACCGAAATTCCAGGATAGGCTGACACCGCCAATCTGGACATAGCAAAGCGATCTTCCGGGCTTGCATGCATACCATCGCGATGCGGTGGCAAATGACATGGCACTAGAATAAGCACATCTAGTTCTGCTTGAGCCACCGCCAATTCGGCCAGCTTCATGTGACCAAGATGAATTGGATCAAATGTCCCGCCTAGAATGCCCAGACGTTTTGGAGATTCTTGCCGCAAATTACTCCCGCACCGTGCCGTCACCAAAGACGACCCATTTTTGCGATGTCAGACCCTCAAGTCCAACCGGGCCACGCGCATGTATCTTGTCAGTGGAGATTCCAATTTCTGCCCCCAGACCATACTCAAAGCCATCGGCAAACTGAGTTGACGCGTTTATCATCACCGAAGACGAATCCACAGCACGCAAAAACCGCATGGCACGACTGTGGTTTTCTGTGACGATTGCGTCCGTATGACCGGAACCATATTCAGTGATGTGGGCAATTGCCTCATCCATATCTGCGACAACCTTAATTGAAAGGATTGGCAACAGATATTCAGTGCACCAATCTTCCTCGGTCGCGGGAGATACCCGGATGATCGATGCAGTTCTTTCACAGCCACGCAGCTCCACGCCTTCTTTCTCATAGAGGGCGGCAATGCGCGGGAGGAATGTGGCTGCAATCGATTCGGCCACCAACAATGTTTCCATTGCCCCGCAGATCCCATAGCGACGACACTTGGAATTAAATGCGACAGTAATAGCTTTCTCCATATCTGCATCTTCGTCTACATATACATGGCAGATCCCATCCAGATGCTTGATCACGGGAATTTTCGCTTCTTCCGAAATTCGGGCAATCAACCCAGCGCCGCCACGAGGAACAATGACGTCAACGTAGTCTTTCATGGTAATTAGCTCAGCAACTGCTGCGCGATCTGTGGTTTCCACAACGGACACGACAGATGCAGGCAAGCCGGCTTCTTCCAGCCCGGCTGAAATACACTCCGCAATTTTACGATTGGAATTAATCGCCTCACTGCCACCACGCAGTACAGCTGCATTGCCTGCCTTCAGGCACAGGCTTGCAGCATCTATGGTGACGTTGGGCCGCGATTCGTAAATTATTCCAACAACGCCTAGTGGCACACGCATTCTGCCTACCTGAATACCGCTGGGTCGCTGACGGATATCCGTCATCTCACCCACAGGATCAGGCAGTGAAGCCACCTGCTTTAGCCCATCAATCATTCCCTGCACACGGGCTTCATTAATTTCCAGGCGATCCAGAAGCGCAGCTGTCAGACCAGTGTCTTGACCGTTTTTCATGTCAATGGCATTGGCCGCCAACAATTCGTCCTGACGCTCGCCCAAAATACGGGCAATAGCCAGCAGCGCCTGGTTCTTCTGGCCTGTAGTGGCTTCGGCAATGACACGGGAAGCGGCGCGAACAGATCGGCCAAGATCCTGCATGTATTCCTTAACGTCCATTACGATGTATCTCTTTGGAAATTTACGGGTTGCAGCACAAATACTGTAACCTCAAAAAAAGGCCGGGCATTTTACCGAAATTCAACAACAATTGCTGTTTATCTGGCGCAATGTTTTATACCGGGTTGGAAAGCGTCTGGATATGGTCAATCAGGAATTCCAGTCGGTCCATGGCATCGTTCATACTCAAGCAATGAATTCTCTCCTCAATGCTCATAGGCAATATCTGCGCCAGCCCGTTACCCAATCCAACGCAGTTAACTTTTTCAACCTCAGGTAAACGACGATTTACCTCTGGATGGTTTCTAAGCTCCGTGTAAAGTTCTTCAAGACCAGAGCAGGAATCAGGAATCGGCTCATCCTGATCAGGCTCTATGTATTTAATACCAGCGCGAATCAATCCATCGGGATCTACTTCAGTTTCCTCGATTTCAAAGCGTTTTTGACCCTCAACAGTAATCCCCAGCAGACCGTTGTTGAGCTGGTTAAAGTCCGTTATTTGAACTTCAACACCAATTGAAAAGAGCCTGCCTGCTTCACCGACTTCGGAGCCCTCTTCTATGGCACAAATTCCGAAAGGTAAATTTTCCCTCATGGAAGAACTCACCAGCTTGATATAACGCTGCTCAAAAATTTGCAGATCCAGATATAACCCAGGAAATAATGGCTGACTTAACGGAAAAAGCGGTAACCAGTCAAAGGACTCAGACATAAATACTTTTTGAAAAAGGGAACACCCGTAATAGCCTAAAAGGCTTGGGACGGTATGGCAATGAGCGCTGGTATATCAGGAGCTTCAGTGGCGACTGACTCGGAAGACGTACTAAAAACGTTATCGACGCAGCTAGTGCGAGGCAAAAACGGGGAGGGAAGCACAGCTTATAAGTAATAAGTGAGCACTCGAGCCCCGTTTTTAACAAGGCAATATCCAGGTAGCTAGTTTTTCAGAGGTTTTCTTCTGCAAAAGCTGCAAGCGCTGACCTCTCTATGCCCCCGATATGCATCAACCCTGCTTTTTCAAAGTATTTAAATTTCTCCACGATATAGGTGAGACCAGAGGTTAATGGAGTGATGTATTTATTATCAATCTGCGCCAGGTTCCCCAAAATAATAATCTTGGAATTATTACCCACCCGCGTTATGACTGACTTCAACTGAAACTGGGTTAAACCCTGGGCTTCGTCAATGATAATCAGGGCATTGTTAAACGATCGACCGCGCATAAAATTAAGGGATTTAAACTGGATATTGGCCCGCTCCTTGACGTATTCAACACTGCTGTAAGGAGATTCATCGCCACCGTGAAGTACTTCCAGGTTATCGTCAAACGCTGCCAACCAAGGTGCCATCTTTTCTTCTTCTGTGCCGGGAAGAAAACCGATATCTTCGGCCATAGGAGGTGTGGAGCGCGCAACGATTAGTTTAGTAAACCGCTTCTCCTCCAAAATTGCGTGCAACCCATATGCTAAAGCCAGCAAGGTTTTGCCGCTGCCGGCCGGCCCGGTGAGAATATTCAAATCCAATTCATCCTGACGCAAGAGATTTAAGGCCAACGCCTGTTCCAGATTACGTGGTTGCAAACCCCAGACTCGCTGAGCCATTAACAATTCTGTATTGAGGTCTTGCAGTTTCACCGTGGACTCAGTCATTGAGTCAATTCGCCCGACAAAGTTTTCTTCGTCACAAACAAAAAGGTTGGGATAAGGATCTCTAAAAAGGGAACGATCGACGATATGGTAGGTTGCACGTGCCTCTTGCAAGGTTTCCACGTTGACGACTTGATCCCAAAACCGGCCCTCGGCTTTCTCAACACCTGTGGCCAGCAGATCAATATCATCAAGCACTTTGTCGTTGCGATAATCTTCTACATGATCAAGCCCTGAACCACGCGCCTTGAGGCGCATGTTTATGTCTTTGGTTACCAGACACACAAATGCATCGGGGTTCTCTGAGGCCAACTGCAAAGCCACATTAATAATGCGGTTATCATTGTCGTGATCCTGGGTCAGCCTGAGAAACGCAGCATCCTTGATTTCGGTTAAAACCTGGTCAGGGTATACCGCCAGCGTACCGTATACCTCCTCGGCGTTTTCCTCACCGTGGGCAATCACTTTTACCCCTTCCTTGATATCCGTCGTTGTGGCATTTGTCATCAATCTATCAATAGCATTGATAGCAATCCTGGCCTCTCGACTTACATCCTTATCGCGCCGGTCTTTAATATGATCCAGTTCTTCCAGAACGGTCATTGGAATAATCACCTTGTGCTCTGCAAACGAATGAATGGCCAATGGGTCGTGCAACAATACATTCGTGTCCAATACGTAGATTTTGTTTTCTGCCTCAGCCACTTTGGCTTTGGATTTTTTAAGATCTATAGGAACGGGCGAAGCCGGAGAACTCATATAAGTACCACCTTTATTACTAGCGAGAGCTTGTGACAAATAGTTCCAATGGCCATAGCGAAACGAATCGCATGACGACAAGGAAATATAAGGAAATACAGGAAGGAAGGAAGGGCGAGCGAAGCTATGAGAAAATATGAGGGGTGAAGAAGTCCGCCGTGCATATCAGATGCGTTCAGCTGCGGAATCCGCTTAGACTTGAGGTGTATCTATATACGACCAAACCGACCCTCTGTCACATAACCAACGCTTGATGAAGAAAAGTTTCTTCTGACCAAGCTTTCAAGTAATCTTGCCCTAAACCTGTCTTAATAGACAACCTCTTTTTTTAGTTAATTTCGGGTCAAGCTTCTGTGACAACTGAAATCATGCGTCGTATTGTCGGTCGAATCGTTTTGACGTCTATGCTGGTTGCTGCCAGCTTTTCTTCTCACGCACAAAATGACCCAGCGCTGGCATTCCGAATAGGCAAAGTCACGCTGAATCCCGCCAAACAAGAGAGACCCCTGAGAGCTAGGTAAACCACCAAGACAAAAATAAGTCTTCAGGCTGTTTTTGCCAAGCTCTCTTCACTTAACTGAGGCCCTGCTGAAACAAGGGCGGCGCCCTCCTCGGTATCTGTAAACTGGTCGAAATTATTGACAAATAACTGGCCCAGTTTACGCGCTTTCTTTTCCCACTCTGCAGTCTCGGAATAGGTATCCCTCGGATCCAAAATTGCGCTGTTCACTCCTGGCAAGCTTCGGGGAACTGCGAGATTGAAAATTGGCAACGTGGTGACTGGTGCATCATCGATGGAGCCGTCCAGAATAGAATCAATAATAGCGCGAGTATCCGTCAGGGAAATACGCTTGCCTGTGCCGTTCCAGCCGGTATTTACCAAATAGGCATTGGCGCCTGACGCCTGCATTCGTTTTACCAACACTTCCGCATACTGCGTCGGATGTAACGACAGGAAAGCGGCGCCAAAGCACGAAGAAAATGTTGGGGTAGGCTCAGTAATACCTCTCTCAGTGCCTGCCAGCTTGGCCGTGAACCCAGACAGGAAATGATATTGGGTCTGGTCATCGGTCAATCGCGACACTGGCGGCAAGACCCCAAAAGCATCTGCGGTGAGGAAGATCACTTTCTGTGCATGCCCCCCTCTGGAGAAAGGCTTTACGATGTTCTCAATATGATAAATTGGATAAGAGACACGTGTGTTCTCAGTCACAGAGCCATCGGTAAAATCCAATCTGCCACCTTCATCGATGGTGACATTTTCAAGTAACGCATCGCGGCGAATAGCGTTGTAGATATCAGGTTCTTTTTCTTCATCGAGATCAATGGTCTTGGCGTAGCAACCACCTTCGAAATTGAACACGCCTGTGTCATCCCAGCCGTGCTCATCATCGCCAATCAATGCTCGCTTGGGATCTGCTGACAATGTGGTCTTTCCAGTTCCTGATAATCCGAAGAAAATAGCTACATCTCCCTGTTCGCCAACATTGGCCGAACAGTGCATAGACGCGATGCCTTTCAGCGGTAGCAGGTAATTCATCATCGAGAACATACCTTTTTTCATCTCACCGCCGTACCAGGTGCCTCCAATGAGCTGAACTCTTTCCGTCAGGTTAAATGCCACGAATGTTTCGGAATTCATTCCATGGCGCTGCCAATCGGGGTTGGATGCCTTGGAACCATTTATCACGACAAAGTCAGGCTCAAATGATTCCAGCTCTTCCTCTGAAGGGCGAATAAACATGTTTTTCACAAAATGCGCCTGCCAGGCAACTTCCATGACAAAGCGGACGCTCAAGGCCGAATCCTTATTCGCACCAAAATAGCCATCAACAACGTATAATTTTTTATTCGACAGCTGATCACCAACAATTTTTTTCAAATCATTCCAGGTGTCCTGAGTAATCGGCTTGTTGTCATTCTTTGTACCACCAGTGCCATTCCACCAGAAGGTATCCCGCGTAGTGTCATCTTCAACGATAAACTTGTCTTTGGGGGAACGTCCGGTGTATTCGCCAGTAAAGACATTTACTGCACCCAGATCTGATAGATAGCTTTTTTCATAGCCTTCCAACTCGGGGGACATTTCATCTTCAAACAGTTTTTCGTAAGAAGGGTTGTAGATGAGTTCATCTGGTTGATGAATTCCTAGCGATTCCAAATGATCAACGACTTTTTGCATGGACATAACGGGGGTAGGGGTTATCTAAATTAGTTGTAAGGTCAATAAAGCCCTTTATCTACAAGGGCTTCCGCTTGAGTGCGCGGGATTATAGGAACTATTGGATGTTATCTGAATGGCAAAAAATGTCGGGAAATGGGACTAACTTTCACCTTATTGGCCTGCATCGTCTTCCAGACTCTGACGTTTAAAACGATGTATCTGACGACGCTGCTTTTTGGTTGGTCGCGAATCCGACACCAGGTAGCTCCCCCTGGATGCCTTCCGCTCTGCAGCACGCTCTTCACGCTCCTTGATACTGGCCGCTGTTTCTTCATAAAGCTTCTGGGCTTCCGGGGCACCCCTACGCTGCTCTGACAACTCACTGACTAGTACCGTTCTCTCATCCCAGCCGGCTTTCAATCTGACTTCATCACCAATTTTTACTTCCCTGCTAGGTTTCGCTCGATCACCATTTATCCGAACTTTGCCACCATCAATTTCCTGTTTGGCCAAGGATCGGGTTTTGTAAAAACGACAGGCCCAAAGCCATTTGTCAATTCGTACTGTTTTCTCAGCCATTCATCAAATCCCGAAAATCAGTAATCGCACGATAATCCAGTGAAACCCTGGGAGGCCTTGTCATATCCGGAGTTTCGATTGACAGAAGATGCTGAATACCAAAATCCCTCGCGCTATGTAATACATCGTGATTGTCATCAATAAATAATGTACGCGATTTATCAAAGGCCAACTCGCCCTCAAGTGCCCGCCAAAATTCCTGCGTTTCTTTTGGCGCCAAAAAATCATGAGAACTACATATCTGATCAAAGTACTTTCTCATGTCCAGATGACTAAATTTCAACTCAATGCTCCAACGATGAGCGTTAGTTACCAACACCACGCGTTTTCCCGAATGACTCAACCACTTAAGGAATTCTTCTGCCTGTGGGCGATAGCGCACGCGGTCCAATACCTCGCGCTTGAGTTCGACAATTTCGATCTCCAATTCTCGTTCCCAATATTCCAGGCAATACCAGTCCAGGGTTCCCTGCATAACCTGGTATCGGTCATGCAATTGCTGTCGAACCTGCTTTTCATCAAGTCCACAAATTTCCGCATAACGTCCAGGCAAATATTCAAGCCAAAAGTAGTTATCGTAATGCAGATCGAGTAGCGTACCGTCCATATCAAGAAATACTTCATCAATCTGATCCCAATCGATGAAGGACGAGGCTCCAGAATTATTAATTTGCTCAGACACGTTGATATCGTCTACTAAAAAGATTCACACTTAAACTTATCATCTTTGCGGGCGCGCTATAATGACGCCCGCTTTATTTCGCTTCAACTTTTAGGACAGTCATTTAATGGAAATCACTCGCCAACTGCTCGACCAGGTCGTCAATATTGCCCATCTTGCCGGGAAGGCCATTCTGGAGGTTTATCACGACAAGGACGGTTTCGACACTGAGACCAAGGCCGACAACTCCCCCGTTACCAAAGCTGACTTGGCGGCACATGCAGTACTAGCGCCAGCACTGGCAGAAATTGATTCGAGCATCCCGGTTTTATCCGAGGAATCGACCATTCCAGACTATGAAACCCGCTCATCATGGCAACGCTACTGGATTATTGATCCATTGGATGGAACCAAGGAATTTATCAAGCGCAATGGGGAATTTACCGTCAACATAGCCTTGATTGAAAATGGCGTTCCTATACTTGGTGTTGTCTATGTTCCCGTGGCCGATATTTCATACGCAGGCGCAAAAGAACTTGGCGCCATGAAGATTACCAGCGACTCCGAAACACCTATCCATGTTAAAAGCCTGAAGGACAAAGCCACCGGCGAACCGCTTATTGTTGTGGCCAGCCGCAGTCATGGGTCTGAAGCTGTGGAAGAGTGCATAGCCAAACTGACCAAGGAATTTGGCAACGTGGAACGCAGCAGCATGGGTAGTTCACTCAAACTCTGTCTGGTTGCTGAAGGGTCGGCCGACATCTACCCGCGTCTGGCGCCAACTTCCGAATGGGATACTGCCGCTGCACAGGCTGTGGTTGAAGCTGCCGGAGGAACCGTGGTCGATGCCGACCTCAAGGTCATGCGCTACAACACCAAGGCCGATATTCTTAATCCCTACTTTTATGTTTTGGGGGATACTAAATTCAACTGGGCTGCACTTTTATAAATCCTCCCGGAAATAAAAAAAGCCGCATTCGATGCGGCTTTTTTGTTCTGTCATTCTCAGGATTTTGGCTTTAAGGGCTCACCGCGGTCTTCCATAATCATGTGGATCAAATCCAGCCCCGTATGTTCACAGGGTGGCAATTCGACACTGGATTCTTTCAAAGGAGTTAAGCGCTCGCCCCACTTGATCAGGTGTGCGGACCATGTAAGACCCGCACCAAATGCAGGCATCAGTATGTAGTCGCCTGCCTTGATGCGATGCTCTTCCAGCGCCTCAACGGTCGCTACCGGAACGGTTGCCGCGGAAACATTTCCATAACGGTGAACGTTGACGTAACACTTTTCCGGAGGAATGCCGGCCTTCTTGGCCACTGCATCAATAATTCGCTTGTTGGCCTGATGCGGAATACACAGTGAGACCTGCTCTGCAGTAATACCTTCCTCTGCAATCACATCAACACTGGCTGCGGCCATGGCATTGACTGCTTTCTTAAAAATGTCTTGCCCCTGAAATTTCCAGAAGGCCAGGTCATTACGTACTTCGCCCGGCGGTGTAAAACCGTAATTAATCGCCAGAATATCTCGATCATCTGCCATACAGCCCAGTTTCTGGGTCAGTACACCTTCGTGATTATCAGATGCCTGCAGAACCCAGGCAGCGGAGCCATCCCCGAACAAGACAGAAATGCTTCGGTCATGCCATGGTACTGGTTGCGACATCACCTCGGCGCCAATGACAACAGCATTTTTTATCACGCCTGTTTTGATCATCCCGGCCGCTGTACTGAGTGCATACATAAAACCGGTACAAGCCGTGTTAATGTCGTAGCACCCTGCGTTTTTCGCACCAAGCTTTTGTTGAATCAGGGACGCAGAGTTAGGTAACCCGGAATCGGTCGTACAGGAAGCCAGTACCACCATATGTAATTCCGTGGGATCTAGATCTGCGCAGGCAAGGGCCCGGGCGGCAGCGACATAACCCAGTTCGGAGACTCCAACATGGGATATACGTCGCTCCTTCATTCCGGTTCGAGTGGTTATCCATTCGTCGGAAGTGTCCAAAAAAGTCGCTAAATCATAGTTAGTTACGACAGCTGGCGGCAAACACTTACCCCATCCCGTTATTGCGGCGTGTTTCATCTATAAATCTCTATGCTTTCAGATCGGAATTGTAGCAGAGGAACAAGGGCGCATTCAGCTTGCTTTTCGCCTACTGTTTCACGATGTTGGCAACTAGCAGGGATACATTGATATGACGCTGCAAATCAAAACGATCCCCCATCTCAGGCGGCAGACTATTTTCGCTCTCACTAATGAAAAGTGAACCGATACGAATACCAAGTAATCCAATGCCTTTCGGCGTTTGTACAAACAGTGCCCCGCCTGAAGCACCACCCATACTGTGGCAGTTATCCCACACCAGCCCAGTCGTCCCGCTTAATAGGGAGGTTTGCCCCGCAGAACCAAAATTGCAACGAAGATGGGCTTTGACTTGCCCCGAAACCACATCAAAACCAACCAGAAACGCCATCGCCATTTCGGGGGAGTGGTTCGCCACGATTTGATCTTGAGATATAGCCCAGTTGCGCCAACCCGGCCAAGGGGCAACTGCTGCCAGCGTCCAGTCGTTTTCATACCTGTAGGGTAAAGGGTCCTCATGGGTGCCATCACCAACGTTCAGGATCGAATCGAGTTTTCCCCTATCCCAAGGGTTGGCACTGGATTGGTATTCGCACACTTCAACAGCCTTGGCTTCGAGCACATGCCCTGCAGTCAACACAACCGGCCGGCCATCCAGATTTAGCAAGACGCCACTCCCCTTTACCTCGCCTTTGCAAGCAACCATACCCACGGCGTTGAATAGCGCTGGCCAACTGGTCGTCTGCTGTCGATAAATTCTCTGGTCTTCCACCCCATTGCCTGGATCGCCATCACCAAAAACAGATGCTGTCGCATTCGCTGTGAGCAGAAGGAGGAATGAACAAAAAAATCTAGGCATTATCTGTTTTGCTAACCGCATTAAAATCTTCGAGAGAATTCATTAATAAGGAAACCGTCGCTTCCCTGGCGGCCTCAGGGTCATGCTGCGCTATAGCCTGGTAAACCGCTTTATGTCGAGGCAGTGAAAGTGAATATGTATCAGGGTGCCGACTTGTCAGTTCTATCGAGAAAGCCAGGGCAGTATGCAATGTAGCCCCAATGTAGCTCAACACAGGATTATCGGTTGCGTCCAAGATGGCCTGATGAAAACGCAAGTCAGGCTCCGCCAAGTCAGCCGTAGTTTGCGCATTTTCCATATCTTTATAAGCCGAACCAATTGCCTGAATTGCCGCATCTCCACCATTAATTGCTGCCAGCTCTGAGGCCATTGGCTCTATACCCAAGCGGACTTCAAACAACATGTCCAAAAATTGATTTTCCGGCATCACTTCGATAATCCAGCCAAGCACATAGGGGTCAAGCATGTTCCAACGCTTCTTCGAAGTGACCTGGGTTCCTACCCGCGCTTTGGAGACAACCAGACCTTTCGACATCAATATCTTGATTGCCTCCCGCAAAACAGAACGACTGACGCCAAATTCATTACAAAGTGCTGCCTCTATAGGCAGTCTTCCACCGGCTTCATATTGCCCAGCAATAATTCGGCGCCCAATTGTGTCGACAATTTGCGCACTGATATTCCTTGGTTGCCGAAAATCAGGCTTTGCTGTCAGCGGCACTTTATAAAATCCATCTAGTGCGAGTGCGCTGGCACTTTGGCTCCACGACAACCTACAAGAAAATCAAAGTCGCAGCCTTCGTCTGCCTGTAGCACATGCTTGCGATATAACTCTACATAGCCACCAGTGCTGGCAATCATTTCAGTGTCTTTAAGCCGGTCTAATCGCGAGGCCAATTCAGCATCATCAATATCGAGATGCAACACACCATTTTCTGCGTCCAGTTCAATCATATCGCCATCTTCTACAGCGGCAAGGGGACCCAAATCCATGGCTTCTGGCGCAACATGTAACACCACCGTGCCAAAGGCCGTCCCACTCATGCGGGCATCAGAGATTCGCACCATATCGGTTACGCCTTTCTGTAATATTTTGGGCGGAAGCCCCATATTGCCAACCTCGGCCATTCCCGGGTAACCCTTTGGTCCACAGTTTTTCATCACCATGACGCAGTTTTCATCGATATCCAGATCCGGGTCCATAATGCGGGTTTTGTAATCATCAAAATTATCAAATACCACAGCGCGCCCTCGATGCTTCATTAATTCAGGTGTTGCTGCGGAAGGTTTTAACACTGCTCCCCTGGGCGCCAGATTGCCCCGCAGGATACAGATGCCACCACTATCAACCAGCGGATTTCCGGGTTCACGAATAACATCACGGTTGTAGCACTCAGCTTCCTTGACGTTTTCCCAGATGGTTTTTCCATTAACTGTTAGCGCCTCTTTCTCCAGCACGCCCAATTCACCCAGTTCACGCAATACTGCAGGCAGCCCACCTGCATAATAAAAGTCTTCCATCAGATATTTGCCTGAGGGCTGAAGGTTCACAATGGTTGGAACGCCTTTGCCATATTTCTGCCAATCATCCAGAGAAAGATCGACACCTATTCGCTGGGCAATCGCCTTGAGGTGAATCACCGCATTGGTAGAACCACCAATGGCGGCATTGGTTCTTATGGCATTCCGAAATGCTTCCGGCGTTAAGATTTTTGAGAGGCTGAGCCCTTCCAATGCCATTTCTACAATACGCATGCCCGACATATGTGCCAGCACATAACGTCGAGAGTCTACCGCCGGAATCGCCGCATTGTGCGGCAACGAAGTGCCTAGTGACTCCGCCATACTGGCCATGGTCGATGCGGTGCCCATGGTGTTACAGGTGCCTGCCGATCTCGACATACTTGCCTCTGCACTGAGGAATTCATCGAGACTGACCTTACCGGCTTTGTAATCTTCATGCATTTGCCAGACCAGAGTTCCCGAGCCAACATCTTTTCCCTTGTGTTTTCCATTCAGCATCGGGCCACCGGTGACCACAATTGCCGGCACATCACAGCTCGCCGCACCCATAAGCAGGGCGGGAGTTGTCTTGTCACAACCGGTGAGCAAGACAACGGCATCAATCGGATTGCCGCGTATGGACTCTTCGACATCCATCGACGCTAAATTTCGTGTCAGCATGGCTGTGGGTCGTAAATTGGATTCACCGGTGGAAAATACCGGGAACTCAACAGGCAAACCCCCTGCCTCATATACACCCCGCTTCACGCGTTCGGCAATCTCACGGAAATGCGCATTACAAGGCGTCAGCTCAGACCATGTATTGCAAATACCAATTACCGGTTTACCTTCGAACTGGTGCTCTGGAAACCCTTGGTTTTTCATCCAGCTTCGGTACATAAAGCCATTTTTATCGCGCGTACCAAACCACTGGGCAGAACGTAGTTCGACCTTTGGCGAATTTTTCGTTTTATCAGAACACATATGCTTCTGGGACCCCCTAGAAACTGCATATAAAGACATAACCACTTAACCCCAAATTAGGGATTAGCGACCTATTAATTGTCATATAATATAATTATTGATATCTTGGAACAACCAAGAGACAAGACCTAGTTTCTATAAAAGCGACCAATTGAAAATTAAAACCATGCGACTGATCCAGTACCGAGACACCGAGAACCAAATACAGGCTGCTGTCATTGAAAATGGGCAACTTTATGCACTCTCTGAGCCACTAAATATTTATCAACTGGCCTCCAGGGCGATTGCAGAAAAAATGTCGCTGGCAGAGTTGGCGCAATCTTTGAAAGGCGACCAACTGGATTACGAAACTCTAATCAACCAGAACGATATATGCTCGCCGATACATCATAAGGACGCGTCACATCTACTTGTTAGCGGTACCGGACTGACTCATTTGGGCAGCGCCGATACCCGTAATGCCATGCATTCCAAATCCAGCGATGCCGAGGAAAACCTCACCGACTCCATGAAAATGTTTCGCATGGGCGTCGAAAGTGGAAAACCTGAACCGGGTGAAACAGGCGTGCAGCCGGAATGGTTTTATAAAGGTGATGGCCAGATTATTGTCGATCCCGGCGACGATATACCCTCCCCTGACTTTGCATTGGATGGCAGTGAAGAACCGGAAATCGCCGGTATCTATTTAATTGGCGAGGATCGTCAGCCCTATCGCCTGGGCTTCACTTTGGGCAATGAATTTTCTGACCATCAGACTGAGCGCATGAATTACCTGTATCTGGCACACTCGAAATTGCGTCATTGCTCTGTCGGGCCAGAGTTGCTTTTGGGAGAGCTACCAGAAGATATCAGGGGAATGTCTCGCATTATCCGTGATGGCAAAGTAGTCTGGGAAAAGGAATTCCTGAGCGGCGAGGACAACATGTCCCACAGCATTGCCAATCTGGAATATCACCATTTTAAATACAATGCCTTTCTTAGACCCGGCGATATTCACGTCCATTTTTTCGGCACAGCTACCTTAAGCTTTGGCGATGGGTTTAAAACAGAGGAAGGTGATGTGTTTGAAATAGAAGCCCCAGAATTTGGCAAGCCGTTACGCAACCGGCTCAAAAATGAACCGGCTACGAAAGTAAAGGTAAAAGCGCTTTAGACTTACTGGTTGAGCTCGAGCACCATAACTGATCGTGCGGGGATGCCCAGAGACAGGCGCCCTCTGTCTACAACATAGTTAACGTCCACCGGAGCAACAGCGTCCGGATTATCAAAGCTGTTGCGTGCATCCAGGCTATTACCTGTGAGCAACTGGCCTTGGGCAGAGGATATATCTTCAGGCAACTCGACCTCGATATCTTCAGACATGGAACCATGGGTATTTACCAGGGCCATATGTAGCTTGCCGTCTTCGCCACGGGCTGCTGTGGCAGATACCTTGGGAATCGACTCACCACCCATTTCATAGGACGACTGCTCCTTCATGTCCAGCGGAATAAATGTCGCATCCTGAAAAGGCACGTACATTTTATATACGTGGTAAGTTGGCGTTAGCACCATCTGCTCCTCATCCGTCAGGATCATTGCCTGCAGAACATTGATCATCTGGGCAATATTGGTCATCTGCACACGCTCAGCGTAGTCGTGAAAAACATTCATATTCAACGCGGCAACAACAGCATCACGAATGGTATTTTGCTGGTAAAGGAAGCCGGGATTTTCTCCCTCTTCTACGTCGTACCAGGTCCCCCATTCATCCACGTAAAAGGCAATGTCATTTTCTGGGTCAAGCTCATCCATGATCGCAATATTTTCCTCGAGAATATGACGCATGGTGAGTGTGTAATTCAGGGTTGAGAACCATTCATCTTCACCAAACCCCGTTGAAGGTCCCTTGTTGTTGAAATCCCCGGAAGGTACGGTATAAAAGTGGTGACTTATAGCACCATAGCTCATGGACCAGATGTCGGGCACGCCCTCCAGTATGGCTTCGGTCCACTCAGTGGACTCATCGGAATAACCCGAGGCAACGATCACTGGCTCCTGCCCTCCTGTGGCCTTGGCAAAAGTGGCGTAATGCTTGAAGACATCAATGTAATACTCGGGCGTCATGGTGCCACCACAACCCCAGGTTTCATTGCCGATGCCGACATGAGCAACCTGCCACGGCTCGTCGCGCCCATTGGCTCGACGCAAATTGGCCAGGGAGCTCTGGGAGTCAGAAGTCATATATTCCAGCCATTCGGCTGCTTCGCCAATGGTTCCCGTGCCCACATTAATGTTGACGTAGGCATCCGCGCCCAGCCTTTCCACCAGATCAAAAAACTCATGGGTACCAAAGTGATTATTCTCGGTGACACCGCCCCAGTTCTTATTGAGAGTAACCGGACGTTCATCGCGCGGACCTATGCCATCGCGCCAGTGATATTGATCCGCAAAGCAGCCTCCAGGCCAGCGGAGCACCGGTACGTGCAATTCCTTTAATGCGCCAAGCACGTCATTGCGGAAGCCGTCGGTATTGGGGATATCGGAATCTTCGCCTACCCAAATCCCTTCATAAATACCTCGGCCCAGATGCTCCATGAACTGGCCATATATATCTTTGTTTATGACTGGTCCAGGTTGATCAGAAAGCACCTCTATTCTGGTATCAGCACTGACATGCTGTATGAATGCCAGTGATATAAATAATGTAAAGCAGCTAATAATTTTTGTTGGAAACATTGCCTTCACCTTTTGGGTTTACTTAGGGCGTTGTACTGAAACGAAAAACCGAGGTTTGCCGATAAATTTCACCGGGATCCAGTCGCGTGCTGGGAAATTCGGGCTGGTTGGGAGAATCGGGGAAATGCTGTGGCTCCAGGCAAAGCGCCGAATTTCGACCGTAAACCTGATTATCCTTGCCGACAACAGACGCATCCAGGAAGTTACCCGTATAAAACTGCACACCCGGCTCAGTGGTCCAGAGTTCCAGCACCCTCCCGGAGGATGGGTCAGTGACGCGGGCGGCAAACTGAGGCTGTTCACTGACACCGCTGTTAAGCACATAGTTATGATCGTAACCTTGACCGATGAGTAACTGTTCGTTGCTGTCATCGGTAATGCGCTCACCAATAGCATGCGAGGTTCTAAAATCAAAAGGCGTACCTGCTACTGGGCGCAATTCACCAGTAGGTATTGCTCCGGCATCCGTTGGAAGGAAGTGGTCAGCATCTATCTCCAGCACATGATTAAGAATATCTTGACCTGAGCTAGCACCTGCCAGATTAAAGTAGGAGTGATTGGTAAGATTGACTACCGTCGGTTTGGTTGTTGTCGCACGATAACGCATGAACAACTCATTTTTTTCTGTAAGCGCATAGGTAATTTCCGATGTCAGCTCGCCTGGATATCCTTGATCGCCATCGGGGCTCACGTAACTCAATGTCACGCTGGCTTCATCATCGTTACTACTAATCTCTGTGATTTCCCAAAGCACCTTGTCCAGACCCACGTTGCCGCCATGCAGGGAGTTTGGCCCGTTATTGACTGGCAACTGATACTGGTTTCCGTCCAGGCTAAATCGACCTCCCGCGATGCGATTGGCATAGCGACCGGCCGTAACACCGAAATACTGAGGGGTAGAGACAAACCCTTCCATATCGGGATGGGACAGCACCACATCGGCCATCTCACCTTCCCGATCAGGCATGAAGAGCGCCTGCAGCGAAGCACCATAAGCGATCACTCGCGCGCTGGCACCCTGGCTATTGGTAAGCACCACGGCATCTACCGACTTTGAACCCAGTTCACCAAATGTTTCGCGACTGGCTTCAGCCGCGCTCAATGTTGTTGAAACAAATACCACCATAAGCACCGGCAACTTAATATTGAAAATGGCCATTCTATCCCCCCCGGGAAACGATTAGCGGATATGTATATTCACCAGGCTTTCGTACAACTCCTGGCGGCCTGAGGTTTGTTTCGGTTCACCCTGGTTGTTTCCAATCTCAGCCAACTGCTCCAGACTCAGCTCGCCTTTTTCATAGCGGGCACCCTGACCTTCATCAAAGCTTGAGTAACGTGCCTTGCGCAGTTTTTCAAAGTCCGATTTTTGCATCAGGTCATCGGCAATCAACAGCGCTCTGGCAAAGGTATCCATACCGCCAATATGCCCAAAGAAAATGTCTTCCAGATTGGTAGAATTACGGCGAAGCTTGGCATCAAAATTGACACCACCACCCTGGAAACCGCCGTGGCGTAAAAGCACCAGCATCATCTCCACGGTCTCGTTGATGTTCATGGGAAATTGATCAGTATCCCAGGCGTTTTGGTAATCGCCACGGTTGGCATCAATACTACCAAGCATGCCCTGGGCACCGGCCACGTCCATTTCATGATCCATCGTGTGGTTAGCCAGGGTCGCGTGATTGGTTTCTATATTCAGTTTGAAATCTTTATCCAGACCATGTTCTCGCAGGAAACCAATCACGGTCTCACTATCAAAATCATACTGGTGTTTTGACGGCTCCATGGGCTTTGGCTCAATCAAGAAGTTACCCTTAAAGCCGTTGGCACGACCATAGTCTCGCGCCATGGTCAAAAAACGGGCCATGTGCTCTTTTTCACGAGCCATATCGGTATTAAGCAGGCTCATATAGCCTTCCCGGCCACCCCAGAATACATAGTTCTCACCGCTGAGTGCGATGGTTGCATCCAGCGCATCTTTCAACTGCGCACCGGCAAAAGCCACGACATCAAAATCTGGATTGGTGGAGGCTCCATTCATATAGCGAGGATTGCTGAACAGATTAGACGTACCCCAAAGCAGCTTGACGCCGGAAGCCGCCATTTTTTCCTTGGCGTAATCGACCATGGTAAACAGGCGCTTCTGGGTTTCAGCACGTGTGTCCGCTTCATCGACCATGTCGATGTCATGAAAACAAAAGTAAGGAACGCCCAGCTTGGTAAATAATTCAAACGCGGCATCCATTTTGTCTTTGGCGCGTGCAATGGCATCCGCCTTGATATCCCATGGGTAGGCTTTGGTCCCGGGACCGAAGGGATCGTGCCCCATATTGCAGAAGGTATGCCAGTAGCAGACGGCAAACTTAAAGTGTTCCTTCATGGTTTTCCCAGCAACCACTCGATTTTCATCGTAATAGCGAAATGCCATGGGGTTAGTGGAATCAACGCCCTCAAAGGCTATTTTGTCGATGCCGGGAAAGAATTCTTTATCGCCAGTGATAATGCTCATAATTAGTTACCTGTTAGGAAAGCAAAGACAGATCCTTTGGAACGATCAAGCTTATTGTCATTTTGACCAAAAGAGTAATACAATGAGTAATGCACGTAAAGAAAATAAATGGTCTACTCTCATACGTGCACATAAATTTGTGCAACAAACGTAATGCAATCTAACCAAACAGATTTTCTTCCAGGCAGGCATACAGTGTGGCTGAACTAGACAACCTTAAAAAAGCCAGTGCTCACGCCGGTCCACTGCCCCCCACAGGCAGCATCCCCAATATTTCTGTCGACAACTTGATTTTTGGTCTGGAAAACGGCTCTCTAAAAGTTCTTCTGATTCGTCACAATATAGACGGTAAGCGGAAACCCTGGGCGCTACCAGGAGGCTGGATTCATTTCGATGAGGATTTAAGGGATGCCGCCAAGCGCATACTGCACCTGCATACAGGCGTTGAAGGCGTTTACCTGGAACAACTAAAAACCTTCGGCAAAGTCGACAGGTTACCTTTTGGCCGAGTTGCTACTGTTGCCTACTACGCGTTGGTAAGTACCGAAAAATGTCCACTTATCGCAAACGATGATCGCCCGGACGCCATGTGGTGCGACATTCATGATGTGCCCAACCTAGCCTATGACCACAACGAAATTCTGGATTTCGGTCTCAAATTTCTGCGGCATAAAATTCGTCACGAGCCCATAGGCTTTAACTTACTACCAGAAAAATTTACTCTGCTGGAATTGCAAGATCTCTATGAGGCCATATTGGACTGCACCCTAGACAAGCCCAACTTTCGGCGCAAGATGCTTAAGATGAAACTACTGGAGTCTTGCAATGAGAAGCAAACCGGGGTCGCTCACCGCGCCGCCAACCTTTATCGATTTGATGCCGAGGCATTTGAAAAATTGTCATCCCAGGGGTTTTCCTTTGAATTTTAGGTAAAACAACAAACTGAATAACAACAAACGAGTATAGCCATGTCAGATACTTCACAAACCAACCAGGGCAGCACATCTTTCATTGTGCTGATTAGCTGCATAGCCACTATCGGCGGTTTCCTTTTCGGCTTTGACAGCGGGGTAATCAACGGCACTGTCGATGGCCTGCGGACAGCCTTTAACTCCAACGAAATGGGCACTGGGTTCAACGTTGCCTCCATGCTGCTTGGCTGTGCTGTTGGTGCTTTTTTCGCCGGCCGGCTGGCCGACCTTTACGGTCGACGCACCATGCTGATAGCCGCTGCAATTTTCTTCATTATCTCCGCCTGGGGCTCTGGTATCTCCGGATCATCGGGCGAATTCATTATTTATCGCATCATTGGTGGTCTGGCCGTTGGGGCTGCTAGCGTTATGGCACCCGCCTATATCAGTGAGGTGTCGCTGGCACATTTTCGCGGCCGTATGATTACGGTCCAGCAAATCGCCATCATCAGCGGCCTGACTGCCGCCTTTTTGAGCAACTATGTACTCGCAAAAGTCGCCGGGCGTTCTACTGACATCCTGTGGGCCGGTTTTGAAGCCTGGCGCTGGATGTTCTGGATTGAATTAATCCCCGCATTTATTTTCTTCATTACCCTGCTGATGATCCCGGAAAGCCCTCGATATTTGGTGGTGCGAGGCATGCAAGACAATGCTCTCGCCGTACTCACCAAGCTCTACGGCGCAGACACTGCCCAGATTAAGCTCAATGAGATTAATGGCTCGATAGCCCAGGATCACAAACCGCGCTTCCGCGACTTGCTGGATGGTATGGGCAAAATCAGAAAAATAGTTTGGGTAGGTATCGGGCTGGCAACCTTTCAGCAACTCGTCGGGATAAACGTCGTGTTCTACTACGGTGCCGTCCTTTGGCAGTCGGTCGGATTTACCGAATCCGATGCCCTGGCAATCAATGTTCTTTCTGGCAGCATAAGCATTGCTGCCTGCATTGTCTCGATTGTTCTTATCGACAAGATTGGCCGAAAGCCCATCCTGCTAATCGGGTCTATCGGCATGGCAATTACTCTGGGCTTGGCAGCCACTGCCTTCTCCACCGCTAGCATTGTCGACGGTCAGGTCACTCTTGGTGATGGTATGGGTGTGATGGCTCTTTTTGCCGCTAACGCGTATGTGGTGTTTTTCAATTTTTCCTGGGGACCTGTAATGTGGGTCATGCTGGGCGAGATGTTCCCCAACCAGATCCGAGGTTCCGGTCTGGCCGTGGCAGGACTTTTCCAGTGGGGCACCAACTTCGGTATTACCATGACCTTCCCTATCATGCTCGCAGGTATCGGCCTGGCAGGCGCTTACGGTTTTTATACTCTCTGTGCGGCGATCTCAATATTCTTCGTGCTGAAATTTATCCACGAGACCAAGGGTGTCGAATTGGAAGATATGCAAGGCTGATTGTATCAACCAAAATAAACAATAAAGCCCGCCATATGGCGGGCTTTTTTTGAGCGGATTAAAAAGTTATGTCATCGATTTCTGAACTGCCTTGTAATGATGAATCAGGTTTCGGGTGGATGAATCATGTTTTGCACTGATGTTCTCCGCCTGTAACTCTGTCTCAATTTCCGATGCCAGCCCTTTACCCAGCTCGACACCCCACTGATCGAATGAGCAGATATTGAGGATAATCCCCTGACAAAAGATTTTGTGCTCATAAAGCGCAATCAATGCACCCAGTGATCGAGGGGAAACCTGCTCCATCAACAGGGTATTTGTCGGCCGGTTACCCTTGTGGACCTTATGGCTCGCCACATGGTCGATATATTCCTGATTGCGTCCCTTGGCCTTAAGATCTGCCCGAACCTGTTCTTCAACCACACCCAGCATCAACGCCTGTGTTTGCGCAAAGAAGTTGGCCATCAAGGTTTCATGATGCCCCTCAATCGGCGTATTACTTTTGACCGAGCCGATGAAGTCCGCGGGAACAATGTTATTGCTCTGGTGCAAGTACTGGTAAAACGCATGCTGACCATTAATCCCCAAACCACCCCAGATACCGGGAACGGTCGGGTAATCAATTTCGTCGCCATCCATACTTACCGATTTACCATTGGACTCCATCTCCGCCTGCTGCAGGTAGGATGAGAGCATATGCAACGACTGATCATAGGGGAGAATGGCCTGTGACTGGGCATTGAGGAAGGTCGTATTCCAGACACTGATCAGCGCAAGGATTAGAGGCCCATTGGATTCCTTGGGTGCTTCGCAAAAATGCCGGTCCATCTCATAGGCACCTTCCAATAATTCGAGAAACTTCTCATAGCCCAGATACAGGGCAATCGGCAGACCAATGGCCGACCAAAGTGAGAAACGACCGCCAACCCAGTCCCACATATCAAAGATGTTCTGTTCTTCAATACCAAACTCCATGGACGCTTTTTTGTTGGCCGACACAGCCACAAAGTGGCTGGCAATGGCTTCTTCTTGCGGAAAGACCGACTTCAACCAGTGCACGGCGGTGCGGGCATTGGTCATGGTTTCGACTGTAGTAAAGGTTTTGGACGACACTATAAATAACACATTTTCAGGATTCAGAGGGCGCAAAGCCTCGGCGATCTGTGTCGCATCCACATTTGATACGTAATGTACGCTAAGCGTGTCGTCACTAAAGTGGACTAATGCTTCGGTCACCATTTGCGGGCCCAGGTTTGAGCCGCCTACACCGATACTGACGATGTCAGTAATACGTTTCCCGGAGTAGCCTTTCCACTCGCCACATCGCACACGGTGTGAGAAGTCTTTAATGCGTTCCAGTGCAGCACCCACCTGTTCGGTGACATTCACATTGTCCACCATCAGCGGCTGTCCGCTTCGATCTCGCAGGGCGGTATGAAGCACCGAACGATCTTCGGTCTTGTTAATGCGCTCCCCGGAAAACATCTTTTCTCGCCAGCTGGCGAGATCAATCTCATCCGTAAGGTTCATCAATTCAATGAAAATGCTTTCATCAATCCTGTTTTTGGAATAGTCCAAAAAAATATGCGGCATCTGCATGGAAAAGTGCTCTGCACGTGAAGGATCCTCATCAAAGAGATCCTTCATATGTAAGCTTTTTGAATTCACTGCCAATGTTTGCAGGTTATACCAGCTCTTCAGTTGGGCGCGACTGGGCATGTTGCTCCTCAGTGTTCGGTGGGAAGGGTAAGTCTTAATACCTAAAGCCTGTATCTAAGTAAATACATCGCCTAAAGCAAAATCATGTTGCATAAGCTCTAATCGTACTTGCCGTTATTAAACCCGGCAACGTCTAAAAGGCTCAGCCTCTAAAAAACAAAAAACTATCAGAATTATTTGAATAATAGCTAAAATTTATAGCGTGTATGGATTTTTCCAACTTCATCAATGCATCAGGAACAGCCATAGTGAGGCTCGCAGTGCATGACAGAGCACATCCTTTATCGTTTTAAACACACTTACACTTGGAGTTTATTAATGGCACTTATCAACACGCAGATCAAACCTTTTACTGCAAATGCATATAAGCAAGGGGAATTCATTGAAGTAAGCGAGGCTGATCTTAAGGGCAAATGGTCCGTGTTCTTTTTCTATCCCGCTGATTTCACTTTTGTTTGCCCGACTGAACTGGGCGATCTGGCTGATCATTACGAGGAGTTTCAATCACGCGCCGTCGAAATCTACTCTGTGTCTACCGATACCCATTTCACCCACAAGGCATGGCATGACTCTTCCGAAACCATCGGAAAGATTCAGTACACCATGATTGGTGACCCAACCGGTGAAATTACTCGCAACTTTGATGTTATGCGTGAACACATGGGCCTTGCTGATCGCGGTACCTTTGTAGTCGACCCTGAGGGCGTTATCCAGGCAATGGAAATTACCGCCGAGGGTATAGGCCGCGATGCAGAAGATCTTTTGCGCAAGGTCAAGGCTGCGCAATACGTAGCCGAGCACCCCGGTGAAGTCTGTCCTGCCAAGTGGAAGGAAGGTGAAGAGACGCTGGCACCCTCCCTTGATCTGGTAGGCAAAATCTAGGTCTTTTTTACGGTCAGCTCCCGGGGCTCTCCCCGAGTTCACTGCCTCGGGTCGCTGATCTTTTTTACAAAATTTGCGGTCGGGCGAATTGTTTAACCTGACCAGTGGTTTCCATCAACTTTCTACTGAGGAAAAACCCGTGCTAACGAAAGAAATTTTGGATGCCCTGCGCAACTACGCAGAAGGGATGCAAAAGCGCATCCGCTTCGTAGTACAGACAGGGTCACACAGTAAACGCGAAGAAATGGTCGACTTCCTGACCCAAATTACCAGCGTTTCCGACAAGCTTTCCCTGGAAGAGAAACAGGCCGGTTTGCGCAGCCCTATCAGTTTTACCCTGGAAGCAGATGATCAGCCAACTGGCATCGAGTTTTCGGGCATTCCTGGAGGACACGAATTCAACTCTCTCGTTCTGGCAATGCTGCAAAGCTCCGGCACTCCGATCAAGCTCGATACCAGTGTCCAGACGCTGATACGCAATATACAGCAACCACTAAAATTTGAAGTATTTATCAGCCTTTCCTGCCACAACTGCCCGGATGTGGTTCAGGCACTGAACCAGTTTGCCCTGCTCAATCGAAATATTACCGCTGAAATGGTTGATGGTGGACTGTTCCAGAACATCGTGGAAGAGCGGGACATCCAGGGCGTCCCAAGCGTTTACCTGAACGGCGAACTGTTTGCCAACGGCAAGGTCGATGCTGCACAGCTGGTGGATAAACTAATCGAAAAATTTCCGGAAGCCACCCAGCAGGGAACGGATTCAACCCCGCTCCCCGAACAGGACGTCACTGTTGTAGGCGGTGGCCCGGCTGGTGTTTCGGCCGCCATTTACAGTGCCCGTAAAGGTCTTGATGTCACCCTGATTGCCGACCGCATTGGCGGACAGGTCAAGGACACCATGGGCATAGAAAACCTTATCTCGGTATCCAAGACCACCGGCCCCGAACTAACCGGTGCTTTGCAGGCCCATATGAACGATTACGAGATCACTATCAAGGAGCACATACGTGTCAGCGAAATTGTGGATTTGGGCAACCGAAAAGAAATTCACCTGAGTACCGGCGAAACCATCGTCAGTAAAACGGTGATTCTTGCCACGGGTGCTCGTTGGCGTGAACTGGGCATCCCGGGCGAGAAAGAGTACACAGGCAATGGCGTGGCATACTGCCCGCATTGCGACGGCCCCTTCTTTAAGGGAAAAGATGTCGCGGTGATCGGTGGCGGCAACTCCGGTATCGAAGCGGCACTGGATCTTGCGGGCATTGTGAAATCGGTAAGCCTGTATGAATTTATGCCCGAGCTGAAAGCCGATCAGGTGCTGGTAAAAAAAGCTGAATCGACTGCTAACATCAGCATTCACAAAAATGTGGCCGTCAAGGAAGTATTAGCAGCGGACGGCAAGGTGAGCGGCCTGGCATATGAAGATCGTCAAACAGGCGAATTGCAGGAAACCGGACTTTCGGGCGTTTTCGTACAAATTGGCCTGGTACCCAACAGCCAGTTTGTTAAGGATCTGGTGGAAACCACACCCCATGGTGAAATACAGATCAATGAAAAATGCCAGACATCGGTACCGGGCATCTTTGCCTGCGGCGATGTCACCACGGTGCCATATAAACAAATCGTTGTGGCCATGGGCGAAGGATCAAAAGCCTCTCTTTCAGCGTTTGAATACTTGCTTACCCATTCCAACGATCTGCCAGAGGAACATTCTGAAGCGGCATAATTTCCCTGACTGACTCGTCGTTCAGGACAAAAATGGCCGGGGCTGCATACGTAGCCCCGGCTTTTCTTTAAATATGGATAGCATTTGCAGAAAAATCGGATTGCTGTAGAGTCAATCGTCCCTATAATCGCCGCCTTACCCCATCATCTCCAGTTCCAAAGAATGCTGGATTTGGGGAAATGCGCTACCTCAGTTTGAGTAGCATGGACGGTCAATTAGCCAACAGGATCTGCTAATGTTTCCAGATTCCAATAACCAGAACTGGAGTGCCGAAGACTCGGCCGAAACTTATCGACTCGAAGATTGGAACGCGGGTCACTTCAGTATTAATCAGGACGGCAATCTTGAGATCGAATGCCAGGTAAATGAAACCAGTGTTCGCGTTCCTATCATGGACATCATCAAGGGCATGCGGGATAGAGATTTGTTTATGCCTGCGCTCATTCGTGTCGAAAACATTCTCGACCACAGCCTCAAAATACTTAATGAAGCCTTTAAAAACGCCATAGAAAACTGCGGTTACCGGAATGTTTATCGTGGGGTTTTTCCTATCAAGGTCAATCAACAAGCGCAGATTGTTGAAGAAATCGTTCGCTTCGGCCAGCCCTATAACCATGGCTTGGAAGCCGGCAGCAAGCCTGAGCTCATTATCGCTCTGGCCATGCTGGAAAACGAAGACAGCTACATCGTTTGCAATGGCTACAAGGATGAAGAATTTATTGACCTGGGACTCAGGGCGATCCAGCTCGGTTACAAATGCTTTTTTGTCATCGAAACGCCTACCGAAGTGCCGGTCATTATTCGTCGAGCACAGATGCTTGGGGTCAAGCCAATGCTGGGCACTCGCGTAAAGCTTTCCACCCGGGTTGAAGGCCACTGGCAAAAAGACAGCGGTGACCGTTCAATTTTTGGGCTCAACAGTCTGCAAATCATCGAAGTCATCGACATGTTAAAAGAAGCTGACATGCTTGATTGCCTGCAACTACTGCACTTTCATCTGGGGTCACAAATTCCCAGCATTCACAATATTCGCAAGGGTGTACAGGAAGCCTGTCGCTATTACGTCAGCATGAAGAACGAAGGTGCAGCCATGCAGTACATGGACGTTGGCGGTGGCCTAGCTGTGGACTACGAAGGCAACCAACAACGCAGCCTGAATAGCAAAAACTACACACTGGACGAATACTGCAGCGACATTCTGGAAACCATCATGATGACGCTTGATCCCGAAGAGATCGAGCACCCGGTCATCATCTCTGAATCAGGTCGTGCTACTGCCGCCTACTCCAGCATCTTTTTATTCAACATCCTGGATGTCGCCCACTTCGATCCAGTGCGGCAACTGCAGAAGCCACCACAAGGAAGCGATGAAAAGCTAAAGAACCTGCGCGAGATACTGGAAATCATAAATCCAGATAATTTGCAGGAATGTTACAACGATGCCAACTATTACCGCGACGAGATACGCCACCTCTTCCAACACGGCCAGGTCGAACTACGCGAACGTGCCATAGCCGAAAACCTGTATCTTGAGGTGCTGCAAAATATTCTCAAGATGGCCCCTGAAGCGGGCGTTCTTTCTGAAGAAGTTGAAAGACTTCAGCAGAGCCTGACGGATATTTACTACGGCAACTTCAGTGTGTTCCAGTCCTTGCCCGATGCCTGGGCCATAAACCAGGTTTTCCCGATCATGCCCGTGCATCGTCTCAATGAAAAACCTACCAGACAGGCCACAATTGCCGACCTGACATGCGATTGTGACGGCAAACTGGATCACTTTATCGGCGATGAAAGTACCCTGCCACTGCACGAGCTTCGCGATGGTGAGGACTATTACCTTGGAACATTCCTGGTCGGCGCCTACCAGGAAACACTCAGCGATTTGCACAACCTGTTTGGGGATACTAACGTGGTCAGTATCCGTATTAACGAAGATGGAAGTTTCGAGTTTGTTCATGAAATTGAAGGAGATACCATCGAAGATGTGCTGGATTATGTCGAATATGACATCAAGGCCATGAAAGAACGGTTTCGTCGCACTGTTGAAAGAGCGGTTCGCGAAGAAAAAATCACGGTAAAAACCAGGCAGCAAATCCTTAAATCCTTTGCAGAAAGCCTGACCGGCTATACCTATTACGAGGTGGATTAAGTTTTGAAAAAAGTCATAATTATTGGCGCCGGCGGCGTCGGCGGCGTTGTCGCCCACAAATGCGCCCAGCTTCCTGAGGTGTTTGAAGAAATCGTTCTGGCCAGTCGCACGCAAAGTAAATGTGACCAGATAGCAGCCCAAATCGGCAAAGATCATGTACGTACCGCCCAGGTGGATGCAGATAATGTTGAAGAACTGACCGCACTACTCAAGGTGGAAAAACCTTTTATGGTCATCAACGTTGCCTTGCCCTACCAGGATTTACACATCATGGATGCCTGTCTAAACGCAGGAGTGCACTACCTCGACACGGCCAACTACGAACCGCCTGAAGAAGCCAAGTTTGAATACAAATGGCAGTGGGCTTACCAGGACAAATTTAAGCAGGCCGGTTTGATGGCACTTCTGGGCAGCGGTTTTGATCCCGGGGTCACCGGTGTGTATACCGCCTATGCGGCCAAACACCATTTTGACGAAATTGAGACGCTGGATATCGTTGACGTGAATGGCGGCAACCACGGCCATCCGTTTGCCACCAACTTCAATCCTGAAATCAACATACGCGAAGTAACGGCTGAATGCCGTCACTGGGAAAATGGCAAGTTTGTCGGCACCCCGGCAATGTCTGAGAACCTGAGCTTCACCTGCCCCGAAGGCGTTGGAACTTACAGTATTTACCGTATGTACCACGAAGAGCTGGAATCGCTGACCAAACACTTCCCGACGATAAAAAAAGCCCAGTTCTGGATGAGCTTTTCAGAGAACTACCTCAAGCATTTAGAGGTACTAGGTAATATTGGTATGACCTCCATTGAACCCGTGAACTTTGAAGGTCGCGAAATTGTTCCCCTGCAATTCCTGAAAGCGCTGCTACCAGACCCTGCTAGCCTCGGCCCCCGGACCAAAGGCAGGACTTGCATCGGCAATATTATTCGGGGAACCAAAGACGGCAAGGAAAAACTCTACTACGTCTATAACATTTGTGACCATGAAGCCTGCTATGCCGAAGTTCAATCCCAGGCGATTTCCTATACTACCGGCGTGCCGGCCATGATCGGTGCCAAGATGATGATGGAAGGAAAGTGGATGCAACCCGGTGTTTGGAACATTGAACAAATGGACCCGGATCCCTTTATGGACGACCTGAATCAATATGGCTTGCCCTGGACTGAAATTGAACTGGATTCTCATCCTCTAGAAAACGGCCAATAAGTAATGGCCAACCGGTTTTTCAATTTTGATTGCAGCCGCGTTCCCTCTCCCTGCTATGTGGTCGATGAGGTGGCGGTTGAAGAAAACCTAAAGGTTCTGGCGGATGTACAGGCCCGCAGCGGTGCCAAAATCCTGGCCGCGCTCAAGGCCTTTTCTATGTGGAATCTGGCCCCCCTGACCAGCAACTATTTGAGTGGAACCTGTGCCAGCGGCTACAACGAAGCCCGCCTGGGCAAAGAAGAGTACGGTGGCGAAACACACGTTTTTTCCGCGGCTTATAACGAAGCCGACCTGAATAAAATACTGCCTCTGGCAGACCACCTTATTTTTAATTCCTGCAGCCAGTGGCAACGTTTTCGCCCACTGGTGGAGACCCACCAGAAGAAACATGGCAAACCCAAAGTAGGCTTGCGCATAAACCCGGAGCATTCGGAAGGAGCCGTGCCCATCTACGACCCTTGTGCTCCTTGCTCTCGCCTAGGTATCACTTTTGAAGAACTGGATCCCGAATCCTTGGAAGGCATTACCGGCCTACACATGCACACCCTGTGTGAGCAAGGCTTTGCTCCGCTGCAGCGAACAGTCGCCGCACTGGAAGAAAAATTTGGTGATTTACTGGAGCAAGTGGGCTGGCTCAATCTGGGTGGCGGGCACCATATCACTGCTCCCGATTACGAACGTGATGGATTGATTGCTCTGATACAGGATTTACGCGAACGTTATGATGTTGAGGTCTTTCTTGAACCTGGCGAAGCCATCGCCATTCACACAGGCGTACTTGTAACTGAAGTTCTGGACATCAAGTACAACCAGATGAATCTAGCTATTCTGGATACATCAGCGACTTGCCACATGCCAGATATTCTGGAAATGCCCTATCGGCCAGAAATACTAGGAGCAGGAGAGCCCGAAGAGAAAGATTACACTTATCGTTTGGGAGGCATGACCTGTCTGGCCGGTGATGTCATTGGTGACTACAGTTTTGACGACGAGTTACATCCCGGAGATCGATTAATCTTCGACGATATGTCGCATTACACCATGGTGAAAACCACAACGTTTAACGGAATCAACCTTCCGGCAATTGCCCGATGGAATTCCCAAACTGACGAAATTCATATCATAAAACAGTTTGGTTATGAGGACTTCAAAGGTCGCCTTTCCTAAGCAGGTTCACGCGATCCTAAAACTTTTCCTCCAGACAGTATCTTTTCCAATCCCCGTCGTGAATAAGGCTGCTTTCGTCCACCTCATGATTATAAATATAGGTCCAAGCATGCCCGGGCTCATCCATTAATTCGACAGGCTTGCGCAAATACAGCGAACCCTCTTCGTCCTCCGGGAAGAAATCTTCATAGGGATCAAGAATAGGCCAGGCTTCAGGGCTCAGTACCTCATAAATCTCGCCCTTCACCAACCCATCACCTTCTTTTAATCCCGGATAGCTACCCAGATCGTAGAGCATTCCCTGCACTTGTGACTCGCACACGAAGCGCAAATACTTGCCTGCGGGTAACGCCTCCATTGCACCTAACCCCCGCGTCCCAAGGGATACATCAGATCGCATAAGCGTGCCATACAGGAACAAGTGATTTGGTGTATTCATTTTGATTTCTAGTCTGCAAAATTTCAGAACGAAATCTTGCGATATCACACGACAGTTAACAACCCGAAAACAAATCTCAGGTTTGCGTGCTTTTTTCGCGTAATTTACTTAAAACAAAGAAAGTCCAGGCTTTGTTTTTAGGACTATGGATAAACATCAGTTGCATAGAACTGGCGGGAGGGATGAATTTTTTCTCTGAAACACTTCTTATTATTGCTAGCCTAGCCACCATCCAGAGTAAAATTGACCTATTCTTTAACGAGCCCCTTATGAAAATACTTATTCGCAACCTCGATCGAAGCACGACCGAAGAAGAGATAAAAACACTCTTTTTGCAATACGGTAACGTGCAGTACTGCAATTTGGTTTGTGACAAGGATAATGGCGGCTCCAAAGGCTTTGCCTTTGTTGAAATGCCCAAGCCCGGTGATGCAAAAGCCGCCATAAAAAACCTGAACAACAAGCAGGTCGGCAGCCAAAAGATCCGGGTAAAAAAAACCGAGAACAACACCCCATAATTTCACTATGAATCTCACACCTTTTCACTTGGCCATCCAAGTACGCAATATTGACGAAGCCCGGGATTTTTACGGGGTAAAAATGGGCTTGAATGAAGGCCGAAGCTCCGATCACTGGATTGACTTTGACTTTTTTGGTCATCAACTGGTTACTCATCTAAACCTTGCTATTGGCAAGCATGGCAAAATCCAGAATTTGCATAACCCTGTCGACGGGCATGGCGTTCCAGTACCGCATTTCGGTGTAGTGCTAACCTTTGAGCAATGGGAAATGTTTGCCGAACAGGCGAAAGAGTTCGTAGAGGAATTTATTATCGAGCCCTATATCCGCTTCAAGGGCGAACCCGGGGAACAGGGCACCATGTTCTTTCAAGACCCCTCTGGCAATGCACTTGAATTTAAAGGGTTTAGAGATATTGAGGAAAGCTTGTTTGCGAAATAGCTCCCTAAGTTCTTCTAAAGTGTTATCAGTGAGGAGTGCATGACCGTCTCCAAAAAAGTGAACCTCAACCTTAGCAGGTGATTTTTCCCCCACAAGAGCACCTTTATGCTGCAGCTTTCCCCGAACTCTCACTCAGCAGTCTTCAGATTTAACTAAGCACTCTGCTGGTTCGGGCATTTTTAGCTTAAAATTTAGATGTGAACGAAAAATCAAACCAAGAATGTTGAATATTCAGGGAAGCAAAAGATAATTAAACAGTTGTCCATGATGCAACAAAAAGTAACAAAGTGCTTACATGTGAAAGCCTCACTCAAAGAGTGAAACTAGGTCATTGATAAATATGGTGCCCAGGGGCGGAATCGAACCACCGACACGGGGATTTTCAATCCCCTGCTCTACCAACTGAGCTACCTGGGCCTTTTGAGATTCGCTCTTAAACTTGTAAGTTTCTAGCAGGTCAGATGAGGCGCGTATTAAAACGATTCACCTCTTTAGAGTCAAGCCAGAATCGGCTTGTCCCCACTAGAAAACCAAACTTATTCTGATTGGGGCACATAGCCCTCTGCTTCGTCGACTTTTTCGTCATTAAAAAATTTGTATCGCTGCTCATCGAGGTATGCACGATCAGTCATATCCATAAGATTAAGACGCTTCTCATTGATAAGCATGGTCTGGTGCGCCATCCATTCGCCCCAGGCTTGCTTGGAGACATTTTCAAAAATATCTTGGCCTTTGGCTCCGGGCATGGGTGGCATCTCGAGCCCTTCCAGCTCGTGTTTGTGTTTGCGACAAAAAACCATTCTAACCATTTTGTAAATCTCGGATTTTTCCGAGCAGGCCCACCACGGGTGCGGCAAGGCCTATACGACTTTCGAGGGCGTCACTGTACCAGATTTGCTGCCCAGTTTCGTCAACGGAGGGAGTGCTAGAATTATTTTCACAGGTAATTAACAAGGGATGGTAGTTAAGCTGAAAGTGGGAAAACACATGGGAACCTTGCGGCATCCACTCTTGCTGGCAAGTGTGGCATTGAAGTTTATCCAGAGTTGAGTCGAGCTGGTCCGGAGCAGCTTCGGGAAAGCTCCAAAGCCCTCCCCAAATACCACTAGCAGGGCGTTTTTCCAGTAACACTTCGCCTTGTGAATTACGCAAAACCAGAAATACTTTTTCGCGTACAGGTTTGGCTTTTTTTGATTTGCGGGCCGGGATCTGGCCAGTCAGGTTATGAATGTATGCCTGACAGTCTGCAGTAAAGGGGCAACGTTCACAGTCAGGACTGGATCGCTTACAGACAGTGGCCCCGAGATCCATAATGGCTTGGGTATAGTCACGAAGTCGACTAGGGGAAGAGTCGCGGAGTCGACTGGATGGTTCAGGAAGCAACTCTTCGGAAATTTGCCAAAGCTGTTTTTCAACCCGGGATTGACCCGGCCATTCAGTAATGCCTTCCAGTCTGGTGAGCACCCGTTTTACATTACCTTCGAGAATAGGCACAGGAAGTTCAAATGCTTGCGCCAAAATGGCTCCGGCAGTCGAGCGACCAACACCTGGAAGTTCGGTTAACTCTTCAAGGGTACGAGGGAATTTCTCTCCAAATTGCTCGACTACTTTTTTTGCCGCGGCGTGCAGGTTTCTTCCGCGAGCGTAGTACCCAAGACCCGACCAGAGATGCAGAACTTCATCCTGCTCGGCGCAAGCCAGGTCTTTCACTGTGGGGAAATGCTGGATAAACCGCTCAAAATATGGGATTACCGTAGCAACCTGGGTTTGTTGCAACATAATCTCAGACAGCCAGATTTTGTAAGGATCGGTATCGCGCTGCCAGGGTAAATCTTTACGGCCATGCTCATCCCACCAAGCGAGCAGACGCTGCGAAAAATGACTCATCGAGGGTTGGGTCTCAATATTCCTCTCAATGCATCCTGAAATAGTTGCCTTGTGGGGTCTTCCACTTCTTCGGCCTCCTCTTGTTCGCCGCTATCATTATCCGGGGCCAGCATGCGCTGCAATCGCTCTTGTATTGCATTTTGTACTTGTCCGGTAAGAAGCGCCTGAATTACCGCATTATCCAGCCCGCAGGATATTTCACCGCCTTCACCCGCATTACCTTCGCAGGATAGTGGCAGCTCAGTGTTGCGAATATATCGATTTATCGAGCAGCCTTGTTCGCTGGTTCGTTCCCCTTGAATAAGCAAGGCAAGCTGCGCCGCTAAATCCAGCGAGACCAAATCAAAGTTTCCACCACCTGTGAAGGTAATATTGCCAAAACCCGATGTAATTTCTTGCAAGGTGACAACGCCGTTACGTATAGCCACGGGAGAACTAAACGAAGCAAACTCGGTGTCTGCTGGCCAAGAGGACTGCAATGCTTGTGTACCTCCCAGCCGTTCAGCCGACAGGCAAATATTTTGTTCAATATTCCAATTGCGCAGGGAGAGGCCGTCGACAGATACAACGCCGTCACCATTTAAACCTGTGAGATAATCTTCACCAATCAAACTAACCAGTTCGCCGCTAAAGCTCGCGATTGCCTCACCCTGAATCAGGAGTTCGCCCGTTTCTGTGAGCACGAACTGCCCCAACTGAACGTTGGTCGCTTGCAAGGAATCAACCCGAACTTGTGGCTGGTTGTTTGCCTGAAGCACCAAACCGGCTTCGAGGGTTCCATCGGCGAAATCAGCATGCTCAAGAGCCACATTAGCGATGGCATTAGAAATCTGTGAGTTGAGCTGTATGTTGCCTAAATGGTAATCAGAATAGGTTAAGCCATCAACAGTCAGTTGAATATCAAAGGCCGGAACCATATCCAAAAATTCCAGCGGATTTTGCACCGGTTCAGTCGCGGTTTCATCTGCCTGTGCTGGAAGATATTGATCGACATTTATCAGACCAATATTAAGCCTTAACTGGCTTGCCTGATGACCTTGAGGATAATATTGCAAGCCCAAATCAATCTGGCTTTCGTTTATTTTTGCCGAAAATCCATTGAGAACAAGGGACTCGGCACGGTAATCAAACTCGCTTTCCAACGAGAGCTCCCGCAACAGGTCTTTACTGGTTACCCAATTTATGAACCTGGCACCACCAATTATATGCAGGTTTCCTTTTGCGGTGAGTGGGTCAATTGTTCCCATTGCCGCAATCTCCGCTGCCAGGTCGTCTAAATGCATGTTGTCCAGACTCAGGGTCCAGTTGCCTGATTGCATATTTACATCGGCTACCAGATCGACCGGACTTTGAATTGTCCGTTCTCCCGCCACACCAATTTGCAGCCCCTGGGTTTCAACCCTGTAGTGTTGTGTTTCCAGATCCAGGAGCAGCTGCGAATCCATGCTCATAGTCAGTTTCTGGTCCGCATAGCCCAAATCCAGCGCCAAACTTAACCTAAACGGGCGCCCCTCCAGATTGAATTGTTCTGCGGATAGCTCGTTAAACGCCAGCTGTGTCGACTGATTAGCCAGTGGCTGGTAGTTAATTTTGAGGTTCCTTAGGGAAATTCTCTGCGCATTTAGTTGGGACAACTGACCGGCACTCTCCATCGTACCTTCTTCCGCCGTACTTTCTGGGTAGGCAGGCTGGGGGCCCTCGGTAGCTGCCTCGGTTAGAGCTACTTCTGTTAAAGCCAAATTAACGTCTTCTACCCGTACTCCTCCAAAACTTAATTCCCCGGAGAAAAGCGGCAATAAATTGATGTCCAGCTGCGCCAAATCCAAACTGGCTGATATGGACATCGCCGGCTGGTCTGCCGCAAAGGCAACATCATTAAGCTCAAGTGCTAATGTCGGGTATAGCTGCCATGCAAGGGCGCCATTAATTTGCAAGTCCACACCTCGGTCACGTGCCAGACTCTCAATCTCCGGTTTGTAATCATTTGGGTCCAGCGTCAATAAAAATATGACTGGCACCAATACCAAAAACAGAATCAAAGTAAAAAATATTGAAAGACGTTTTACTAGTTTGGAGATACTCACGTTCCCTACTCTAACGCAATAAATGGGGTTGATTCTTCGAGCAAAAGTTGCCAGACAAGTTCAAGACAAATCATAGCGCGAAATCATTGGTAAAAATCCTAACCTTTTCATATGCGCTTTTCCGTACTTCTTACCTTAAGAATCCGTATAATCGCGTTTTTGAAACAAACCATTAAACCATGACCGATAGAACAGCCAGCGTTAAACGCGACACGCTTGAGACACAAATTAGCGTCGAGCTCAATCTCGATGGTACCGGGAAGTCTAACTTTAAAACCGGTATCCCCTTCCTTGATCACATGATGGACCAGATTGCCCGACACGGTATGATTGATTTGGATATCCAGGCCAATGGCGATATTGAGATAGACGATCACCACACAGTTGAAGACATCGGCATTACCCTTGGTCAAGCCATGGCTAAAGCTGTGGGCGACAAAAAAGGTATTACTCGTTACGGCCACAGTTATGTGCCACTGGACGAAGCCCTTTCGCGCGTTGTGATTGATTTTTCCGGCCGGCCAGGCTTGGAAATGCATGTCGAATTCACCCGGGGGCGTGTGGGCGATTTTGATGTGGATCTGTTCTTTGAGTTTTTTCAGGGATTCACCAACCACGCCAATGTCACCCTGCACATTGACAATCTGCGCGGCTACAACACGCACCACCAGATAGAGACGATCTTCAAAGCTTTTGGTAGAGCGCTGCGCATGGCCCTGACGCCAGACCCACGCATGAGTGGTATTACACCTTCCACCAAGGGCGCTCTTTAACACTCGGGCAAAGATATGGCTGAACAACGTATCGCTATTATCGACTACGGTATGGGTAATCTGCATTCTGCGGCCAGTGCACTGGAGCAAGTCGCTGAGGATGCGCAGGTAGTTATCACATCAGATAAAGCTGTAATTGAGAGCGCCGACCGCGTGGTTTTCCCCGGGGTTGGCGCCATTCGCGACTGCATGCATGAAATCCAGCGACTGGGTATTGACGAGCTGATTCTGCAACAAATTCTGGAAAAACCTGTGCTGGCCATCTGCGTCGGCATGCAGGCACTGATGAATTACAGCAGGGAGAACAATGGCGTCGACTGTATTGGTGCGATTGATGGCGAAGTAGAATTTTTCGGCAAGGATTTACAGGACGACGAAGGGACTCATTTAAAAGTGCCACACATGGGCTGGAATACTGTTCATCAAACCATTGCACACACTATGTGGAAAGATATACCACAGGATTCGCGTTTTTACTTTGTGCACTCGTATTACATAAAGCTAAACGACAATGCAGTTAGGGCAGGGGTCACGCGTTACGGCGTGGATTTTGTTTCAGTCACTGCGAGCAAAAACCTGTTTTGCGCGCAGTTCCACCCAGAAAAAAGTCACTCAGCGGGATTGCAATTGCTGTCTAATTTTACGGAGTGGGATGGCACCATATAGGCTAGCCATTCATTCAGGATATCAGCTACCTTTTTGTTGGGTGACGACTAACCAGACCGCATGAATGACACCTGATATATACCCACCTAGGGTTAGTGCCATATTTATCCAGAAATGTGTGGTTAGGTCCACCTGAAGATATGCTGCTTCCGGTGGAAGAAAGATTGCCAAAATTAAATTCAATATACTCATTAAGCACCCCTTGATAATTTTTTATGGCTAATTGTTTTGTTGCATAAACAGAAAATAACCTAAATTTTTGTAGGGTTTGGAACGAATATTGCTATGACACTACAAAAATATCCCGAAAATTGCATCAACAACCAGTTCGGGTATCATGCGCGCCCGCGAATACCCTACTAAAACTCTGGAACCTGTATTTATGCTTATCATCCCAGCGATTGACCTCAAAGATGGCCATTGTGTTCGTCTCAAGCAAGGTGTTATGGATGATTCCACAGTATTTTCAAGCGACCCGGCCGCTATGGCGAGCCAGTGGGTTCAGGAAGGTGCACGCCGATTGCACGTTGTGGACCTTAATGGTGCATTTGCAGGCATTCCGGTCAATCGAGAGGTTGTTCATGAAATCACTGAAAACTATCCTAGCCTACCGGTTCAAATTGGTGGCGGAATCCGTGATTTACAAACTATCGAGGCCTATATTACTGCAGGTGTAAGCTGGGTAATACTGGGTACCAAAGCTGTCAAAAACCCGGAATTTGTTGCCGAAGCTTGCAAGGAATTCCCCGAAAAAATCATCGTTGGACTCGATGCAAAAAACGGCTTTGTTGCAACCGAAGGCTGGGCAGAAATTTCCGATATCAAGGCTGCCGAACTGGCCAAGCGCTTTGAGCAGGACGGCGTCAGTTCCATCATTTATACCGACATCAGCCGCGACGGTATGATGCAGGGTGTGAACATTGAAGAAACTGTCATCATGTGCCGCGCGTCTTCTATTCCTATAATCGCTTCTGGTGGTATTACCAACATGGAAGACATCAAGGCGCTGAAAGAAGTCGAAGATGAGGGCATTGTCGGCGCCATTACTGGGCGTGCCATCTACGAGGGCACCTTGGATCTGGCGACGGCACAGAGTTATTGCGACAAGTAAAAATGGGATATCGATTAGAAGAAAGCTACTGCCAACAAGCAACCCCGTTCTGGTCTCCTATTCTTTCATTTTTCTGTTAACCCAATGCTTATGCAGCGGACAGCTCTATTAGTGCAGTGCTACAATTTGGTGAAAAGTTTCACTACTCGGGTTCAATTCATTGCCACTAGCCAAGCGCATTATTCCCTGCCTTGACGTCGACAAAGGTCGCGTCGTTAAAGGCGTCAATTTCGTCGATATTCGTGACGCCGGTGATCCCGTTGAAATCGCCTGTCGTTATAACGAACAGGGCGCTGACGAAATCACTTTTCTGGATATAACTGCAAGCCATGAAGATCGCGACACCACTATTCACACAGTAGAGGAGATCGCCAGTGAGGTGTTTATCCCCCTCACCGTTGGAGGAGGCATCCGCGAACTTAATGATATTCGCAATATGCTTAATGCAGGCGCCGACAAAGTTGGTATCAATTCAGCCGCAGTGAAAAACCCGGATTTCGTCAAGGCCGCCTCTGATCGCTTTGGCGCCCAATGCATCGTCGTCGCTATCGATGCCAAACAGGTGCAATCGGGCGATAATCCCCGCTGGGAAATTTTTACCCACGGTGGCCGCAAGCCAACCGGTATTGATGCCATCGAATGGGCCATAAAGATGTACGAATATGGCGCGGGAGAAATCCTGCTTACCAGTATGGATCGCGATGGCACCAAGAATGGTTTCGATCTGGATTTATGCAGACGAGTAAGTGACGCCGTGAGTATCCCCCTAATTGCCTCTGGCGGGGTTGGCAACTTGCAGCATATGGCCGATGGCGTGCTTCAAGGGCACGCGGATGCAGTATTGGCAGCAAGTATTTTTCACTACGGCGAGTACTCGGTTCAAGAAGCCAAGGAATTTATGGCGGCACAGGGAATTGAGATGCGGCTGTAAGAAAGCGCCAAACTAGTACCTTTCTGACCGAATTATTTTTTCCATAGCACCGCAAAGTTTGCGCTGTTCTTCTTCAGTAATCACATAGGGCGGCATGGCGTAAATCATGTTGCGGAACGGTCGCAACCATACACCCAACTCCAATAGCGCTGGGCGTACCTTGTCCAGATCAGGCACACGATCCAACTCAACAATACCAATAGCGCCGAGCACACGCACATCCTTCACGTTGGATAATTTGAGCAATGATTGCAGGCTCTCGTTAAAAACTCGCTCGATGCCTGCCACCTGCTCTTGCCAATTACCTCGCTGAAGAATCTCGATGTTTTTTGCCGCTACCCTCGCGGCCAGCGCATTGCCCATGTAAGTGGGACCATGCATAAGCGGGTCATGGTTGTCACCGGAGATACCATTGGCAATTTCGCGTGACGTAAGAGTCGCCGCAAAAGAGAGATAACCTGCCGTCATCGCCTTGCCTACACAAAGAATGTCTGGCTGTACGTCGGCGTGCTCATAGGCAAACCATTTTCCGGTGCGACCAAACCCGGTGGCAATTTCATCGAGGACCAACAAAAGATTATGTTTGTCACATAGCTCTCGAATTCGCTTGAGGATAGTGGGGTTATATATATTCATGCCGCCAGCGTTTTGCACCACGGGCTCCATCACCACGGCCGCACAGGTAGACGCATTGTCGCCAATCACATTTCCCAAGTGGTCCCAATAGGTCTGTGGTACCGGTTTATCAAACCCTGAGGGGGGCCTATCAATAAACTCCGGCTGGTGAAGAATGCTGCTAAAACGCGTGTGCATGCCGTCGCGGGGATCGGAAAAAGACATCGTGGCGAAAGTGTCACCGTGGTAACCGGTTCGAAGTGTGAGGAATCGGTTTTTTCCCGGCTTGCCAACGCCCTGCCAATACTGCAGCGCCATCTTTAGGCCAACCTCGACGGACACCGAGCCTGAATCTGAATAAAAAATGGCATCCAGATTGGGCGACGTAATCTCCAGTAACCGCTGTCCCAATTCGACGGCAGGTTTGTGCGTCAGGCCACCAAACATCACATGGGCAAAATCACCCAGTTGATCAACAATAACCTGATTGAGTTCGGGCTGGTTATACCCCTGAATTGCCGACCACCAGGATGCGGTGCCATCCGTCAACTCAGTGCCATCGGCCAGTGTCAGGGTGCAACCATGGGCACCAGCAACCTCCAGCATTTCCTGGGGATTGGTTAGAGAGGTGTAAGGGTGCCACAGGTGCTGCCTGTCAAACTTCAATATGTCAGACATTAGCGGCCCCTTAAAAATAACTTATCTAGTTCTGCCAAGCTCATCTGCGTCCAGGTCGGCCGACCATGGTTGCACTGCCCGCTGCGCTCGGTTATTTCCATTTCTCTCAACAAGGCATTCATTTCCGGGATTGCCAGCTTGCGATTTGCCCGAACTGAGTTGTGACAGGCCATATTGCCCAGAATTTCATTAATCTGTAGCTCGATTCGCTTGGAGCTTCCCAGCTCTAGAATGTCGGAGAGCACATCGCGAACCAGGGGTTCAACTTGCGGCTGTTTTAACAGCACAGGCACCGCTCTTACCAATAGTGTTTCGGGCCCGGCACGCTCAAGCTGAATACCCAGCCGGGCAAAGGTTTCGGCATTTTCTTCTGCGACGTCAGCTTCTCTTGAGCTAACTGAAAAAGATTCAGGTACAAGCAAGGGTTGGCTTGCCAACCCTTCTCCATCCCATGCAAGCCGCATTTTTTCCAACGTAATGCGCTCATGCGCAGCATGCATGTCAACCAAGACCATTCCCTGGGCATTCTCCGCAAGCACATAAATACCCTTGAGCTGCGCGATGGCAAAACCCAAGGGCGGGATTTCATCTTCTTTAGCATCTGCCAATGAAGGCATGGGTTCCGAACCAGCTAACTTTGCTATGGCATTATCAATTTGATTCTGAGAAACCGCTTCATATTCGGGGCGCTGTTCTCGGGCACCCGCAGCGATATGTGCATTTGTATGCTCTCGCAGCCCAAACGAATGCTGTACCGGTTCAGGCTGGGAAATAGCTGGAGAAGTTATTTCTGGTTCTTCCATCGCCCGCGAATCTCCCGGACGGGTCTGCGCAATTACCCGATGCAGGGCACTGTAGATGAACCCGTGAACTGAACGGCTATCTCGAAAACGTACTTCATGTTTGGTTGGGTGGACATTGACATCTACCCAGGCCGGATCAATTTCCAGAAACAATACAAATGCCGGGTGACGGCCGTGGTATAAAACATCCTGATAGGCCTGCCTGACCGCGTGGGAAACCACTTTGTCTTTTACCGAACGACCGTTCACATAGAAGTACTGTAAGTCTGCCTGGCTACGGGAAAAAGTTGGCAAACCCATCCAGCCCCAGAGCCTCAAATGCTCGGACTGTTCATCTATGGGTAATGCCTGTTCCATGAAAGCCCCACCACAAACGGAAGCAACACGACGAGCTTGTTCCGCAGGAGAGCTACAAGGGTTCATCGAATGCACATTGCGACCGTTGTGCTCCAACCGAAACCCAATGTCGAGATGACTCAGGGAAAGCCTGCGCACCACTTCATCAATGCGTCCAAATTCAGTTTTTTCTGTTTTGAGAAATTTTCGTCGAGCGGGGGTATTAAAAAACAGGTCGACCACATCAACACTAGTCCCTTGATTATGCGCAACCGGGCTCAACTGCGGCGCCATATCTATGCCCTCTGTCTCTACCTGCCAACCTTCGGCGGATTCCGGAACAGCGGATTTGAGCGTAAGCCTGGAAACTGAGGCGATACTCGCCAGAGCCTCACCGCGAAAACCAAGAGAGCCAACCGCTTCAAGGTCATCCAACTCTTTAATTTTACTAGTGGCGTGCCGTGAAACGGCTAATGGCAGGTCTTCTTTGTCGATACCACAACCATTGTCTCGAACCCGAATACGTTT
>Ga0181600_10000120_pt1 | contig 54055 bp, 49 predicted proteins | sample 041ome_2_FD_132982 | JGI IMG/M metagenome (GOLD analysis project Ga0181600, IMG submission 132982) | Coastal salt marsh microbial communities from the Groves Creek Marsh, Skidaway Island, Georgia - 041406US metaG (megahit assembly) | ecosystem: Environmental > Aquatic > Marine > Intertidal zone... | reverse complement strand
TCACTGCGTCTCAGCAGTAGCGATGTTCCACTGATCACGTTTGTCACGATCGATGGCCAGTACTACGCCCGCTGCAGCGACGCATCCTGCAGCGGCGGTATTCCTACTCCCGTCCAGATTGGTACTGAGGCCGGGCAGGTACTTCTCGACGTTGACGCGAATGATCGGCCTGGATTGGTATGGGTCGACGCAACCGACAATCTCTACTTCGCCAAGTGCACATCAATCGACTGCACGTCGCGAACCGAGAACGTCGTTGCAACACAAGTGAGCGCCGAAATCGGCGCAACGAGCTTCCATTTCTCACCAGATGGATCCCCCGTCATTGCGTACACGCACACCGGAGGCGGCAGCGCAGATGTGCGCCTCGTCACCTGCAACGATCCGGTATGTGATGGTGGTGACGAAACAGATCTTTCTCTCGATAACGACACCAACGGTGAGAAAGGAGTTGATTTTGCGTTCACATCGACGGGGCTGCCCATGATTGCCTACACCGATAAGGACGGCAGCGGGAACGACGCCATCTCCCTTCTGGTGTGTTCCGATGCCACGTGCAGCACGTCCGGCAAAAAAGGGCGCATTCTCCCTGGACGAGTCCCCAGTATCAGCATCGACGCACAGGACCGCGCGCATATCAGCTTCCTCCAAGCACACAAGGTGGTAGACGGAGTCGACTTCGTTGGCGAGGATGCGTCGTCGACGACCACGTACCGTGTGTCGGCGCTTCGATGCTTGGCTTCCGACTGCCCCGGCGTGGGGCTCGACGAAACGCTAGGCACGACCATCCCCTCACAACGTGCGGCGAACTCAACTGTGACCTCCGACGGCACAATCCTGATTGTTTCCATCGGTATCTCCTTCATGACAACGCTGCGAACCTTCGCGCACTGATGAGATCAGATCGAACAGACCCGCCAGACGGAAACGTTTAACGGTCATCAGCAACGCCTCACAGCCGTCAATCGACATGCCGCGTTCAACGCTCTTTGCTGAGCGATCTTGGTCGTCGGCCTGAAGACGTTCGCGTGCCGGTGCGCTCGGTTCCCATTGTCGTGTTGACATCGTCCACTGACCCGCATGTCCTCGGCACCACATCACGACGACCTCACGCATCGGGGTACACCCGACCCTCCCGGCCGGCGTGATACAGCGGCGTTCAGAATCGGCCGTGATGCAGCGACGGCTGGATGCGTATGCGGCCAGCTGTGCACACAGTGCCGTGTACTACACGGTGAGTTACACCAGGCGTGAACGAATCGCGATCAGCCAGTCGTCGGCGCTGCGCCAACGCTCATCGGCGTGCGCGCGTGCATCGTGCACGGCACCATCTGCGCGTGGCCATGACCCGAACCATTTCACCGACCCCTGTTTGGCATGCAGTGCCCGCATCGCATCGGCCACGAGATCATCGCCGACATGCCCCTCCGCTAAGAGAATGAAGCAGTAGTCACCCAACCCGGCATCGCGAATCGGTCGCGAGATCAGGTTCGACAAATTGATCCGTCGCGCCGCGAACTCTTGAAGAATCGAGATCAAGCTGCCGGGTTCGTCGGCACGCTGGAACACCACCAGACCGGTGCGGTCATGACCGGTTGGTGCCGGGCATCCATCGCGAGCCACTAGGACAAACCGGGTCTGGTTGCCGTCCTGGTCCTCAATGTCGCTTGCCAACACCTCGAGGCCGTAGAGGTCAGCAGCCACCCGAGGCGCAATTGCGGCCATGCCGGGCGTTGGTTCAGTGCTCACGGCTTGCGCTGCGCCAGCTGTTGATGATGCGGCGCGGATATTCACCTCGGGAAGGTGCTCGCGCAGGAATCGATGGCATTGCGCGGTGGCGACCGGAATCGACATCACATCGGTGACGTCCGCAATGGTGGTGCCAACGGGAGCGGCAAGACACAAGTGAATGTCGAGCACCACCTCTCGGATGATCACCAGATCGTGGTCGAAGGCCATCGCGTCGAGCGTGAAGTTCACCATGCCTTCGATCGAATTCTCGATCGGCACGAATCCGTAATCGACCGTTCCGTTCGAGACGGCATCGAGCACATCGGGCACCGTACGCAACGGTGTGAGATCGCCATCGGCAAGGTCGCTTTGGGTGCGTAGCGCCTGCTCAGTGAAGGTGCCGAACGGTCCGAAGAACGCCACGCGCACCGCGTCGTGACCAGCGGTGCCGGTCGCGGCGGGCGCGGAATTGCTCGCGTCGTGCGTCGTCGCGTTATCGGTGTTCACGCGATGCAGGTTATGCCGTCGTACACATCTGCGGTCGGGAACGCCCATGGACAACACCGTGCCCAATCCGATGTGCCGGTGTGCGAACGGCGAGCCGGCATCTGTCCGCCGTCGCGGTTCATCGTCAATCCGAGGGGTGAAATTGTCTCGATCCGTGACACGATGTCGGCGTGGACGAGTCAACTCTGCGCGACCTCGTCGACCAGATCCGTACCGGCGATATCTCACCTGATGCCGCGGTTGCTCGCCTTCGACGGCTTCCCTTCGCCTCCGCTGCCGGCGGCGCCGCGCTCGTCGATCATCATCGCGCCCTCCGTCAGGGCATGCCCGAGGCGATCTACGGCCCCGGCAAGACCCCCGAGCACTGTGCCGACATCGTGGGCGAACTGCTCGAGCACGGAACTGGTCCAGTGCTGCTGACACGCACCGACGCTGCCCAGCGTGACGCGGTGATGGCCCGCCATGGTAGGGCCACGGTCGTGGGCACATCGCTCGCGTGGCGTCTGCCCATCGACCCGTCCGCCAGCGATGCGCCATTGACCAGCCCGCGGGTGCTGGTGATCACCGCCGGCACGGCAGACGTACCCGTAGCCGACGAGGCGGCACTCACCTTGTGCGCACACGGCATCCGACCCGACCGACTCCACGATGTTGGCGTCGCCGGTCTGCATCGACTGCTCGCTCACCTCGATCGCGTCATGGCCGCCGATGCGGTGATCGTGATCGCTGGCATGGAAGGCGCTCTCGCCAGTGTGATGGGCGGGCTCGCTGCCGGACCAGTGATCGCCGTGCCGACCTCGGTCGGTTATGGGTCGGGTCTCGATGGTGTAACCGCGCTGCTGGCCATGCACGCCACGTGTGCGTCTGGGGTCACCGTGGTCGGTGTGGACAATGGTTTCGGTGCCGCGGTTGCGATGGTACGCATGTTGCGTATGGCGGAGCGCGGCCGCGCAAGTGACGAGAGTCTCGACGAGGAGACTCGCCCGTGACCCGTGTTGCATGGTTCCAATGCGCGGCGGGTGTGGCCGGCGACATGGTGATGGCCGCACTCGTCGATGCCGCATCGCGGATGCCGTCTCGGCCTGAGCGACTCGGCCCACACGCTGACGAGTCGTTGCTGCCACCTAGTTCTTCTTCGTCTGATTCTCCACCACCAGATGTGCTCCTCGCGGTGATGTCGGCTGCGGCTGATGTCGTCATGGCGCCGGTTGACCCAACATCGTCGACCCCAGTAGCTGTCAGCGAGGCACCAACTCTGGAAGCACTCACCTTCGAACCGGTGCAACGCTGCGGCGTGCGAGCCACATGGGCGAACGTTGTTGTGCACGACCAAAACCACGATCACGTACACGACGATCCGCACCGCGGTCAAACCAGCGACGATGACAACGGCGCAGACGTTGACAAGACCGACCACGAATCAGGTCACCATTCACATGGGCCGCATCGACCGGCCCGCGATGTGTTGGCGATGATCGACCGGGCAGGCCTTCCCCAACGCGTCCACGACCGTGCGACGGCTGTCTATGCCACGCTCGCCGAGGTCGAAGGTGCGATCCACGGCATCGACCCTGCCGATGTTGAGTTGCACGAGGTCGGTGCGGTTGACTCGATCGTCGATGTGGTGGGCGCGTGCGCTGCCCTTGAGGCGTGGGGCGTCGACGTTGTGGTGTTCTCACCCATCGCTGTCGGTCATGGCACGGTGCGCACCCAGCACGGACAATTGCCCAACCCCGTACCCGCCGTTGCCGACATGTTGGCTCGATACAACGCACCGACGGTGGGGCTCGACACCACGATGGAGGTGGCCACCCCAACCGGCGTCGCACTGATGTGTGTGCTGTCAGCCATGAACCCCACCGGCGCTCCACGGCCAGGTGCCATGCCTCCCATGCAGGTCATCGCCACCGGCTACGGCGCCGGCACCGCTGACGTAGCCGGACGGCCGAATGTTGTCCAAGTGGTTCTCGGCGATCTCGACATAAATAACGATGCCGCGGTGAGCGCATCTGTCGACGGTGACACCGCCCCGGCAGGGAGCCCCGCCGTGGAGGTCAGCGTGAACGTGGACGACGTGACCGGTGAGGTTCTTGCCCACACCGTCGAGCGCCTGCTGGCCGTCGGCGCCTTCGACGCGTGGGTCACACCGATCATCATGAAGAAGGGGCGGCCCGCTCACACCGTGCACGCCCTCTGCGATGAGTCCCGTCTGGCCGCGGTGCGCGACACGATCGTGGCCGAGACCGGCTCACTCGGTGTGCGTGCCCACCGGGTGCGCCGCTGGCCGCAACAGCGCCACGAGATCACGGTTGATGTAGATGGACACCCGGTACGCGTCAAGATCGCGGCACATATCGGTCGCATGGACGTGGAATTCGACGACGCCGCAGCGGTGGCAGCCGCAACCGGTGTGCCGGTTCGTGAGGTCATCGCAACGGCCGAAGCGATCGCTCGCGGCACACCGCAGGACTAGCGAACCCGCGCAGGGAAATTAGACCGCCTACATCACCCCAAGGGTCCAACCTTCTTCCGTAAGGACCCGTGTGCGTTCCTGCTCGGTGAGACCGGGAGCGAACCAGTTGGCCAAGATGCCGTTCGCATCGGCCGCGGCCAGAAGGTCCACAACGGTGAGTACCTGTGCCGCGTCAAGAACCTTGTGGCGTGCACGATCGACATCGAACATCGACGGCCACACCTCGGCCACGAGAACGGTGCCGGGATCGACCGCACCTGAGGCCACGCCGACGCCGGTGTCGAATGGCCACACCTGCACCCGATTCTCGAGGCGGGCATCGTGGCGCCAACGTTCGAGGTGATGCATGCCGAGCATCATCTGGCTGCCGACGCTGCCGGGGTAGGCCAACTGCCAGGCAGGGAACGGCCGATAACCACGAGCGCGCACCCGTTCTTCAGCAATCCGGTACTCGTGGGCGGCGAACCCTGATGCCGTTGCACGCACACGAGTGGCCGTGGCCTCCCCACTCCAGATCGACGGTCGGGTGCGGCTCAACGCGTCGGAGCGTTCACGGCCCGGATACCCCCAGAACGGTGCGATACCGGTGCGATTCTCGATGTCGGCATTGAGTTGTGCGGCGACGTTGAAACGGTCATTGCGATTGTTCTCGTCGTCGGCGATGTGTTCGGCCATCCAGCGCCACACGTCGGCCCACGTCGCCCCCGGCTCTCCACCGATGATGAGATCCGCAGTGCCCGTTGGATAACCGAAGGTGAAATCGAACCCGATCAGCACTCGCTCGTCACCAGTCGTCGTGACCAGATCGGTGAGCGCGGCCATCGCGGCGGCACGGGTGGGAATGTTCACCGGGTCAGTGGCGCCACTGTCAGGCGTGCGTTCGGCAATCCAGATTGAGTCGCGTCCTAGGCGCGGCGATGACGCGGCGCTCCAATCCACCATTACGTATCGGTCGAACAAATGCTGGGTTGCGTCTGACGAACCGTGTGCGGCGGGCTTGCGTGATGTAGCAGGCACGCGCATAGACGTGCATCGTCGCAGGTGTTGGCCCGATCAGCATCACGCACGACCAGCATCACTCACGGACAACGGCGCACTGCCCCCACAGTCGCGACCATCAACGACAGCCACGGTCATCAACCGGTGTGACGTCTACTGTGCCCATATGAGCGCTGATGCGATCCGTGACAACGCCACCTTGCGCACGATGTTCCGCGAGCCGTCGGGGCGGGCCATCACCAAAGAGATCGACCACATCGATGACCTTGCGGCCGGCTTCATTGCCGCCGCCCCACTATTCGTCTTGGCCACCGCTGCTCATGACCGTGTGGATGCATCACCGCGCGGTGGCGACCCGGGATTCGTGAAGGTGATCTCCCCCACCCGCCTGGCATTCGGCGACCTTGCCGGCAATAACCGCATCGACTCCTACCGAAATCTGGTGGACGCACCGGCGGTGGCGATGCTGTTCATGGTGCCCGGCAGTATCGAAACCCTTCGCGTGAACGGCCAAGCCGCGGTGACGACGGACGCGCACATTCGCGAACTGTGCACCATCGACGACCGCATACCGAACATCGCCATCACCGTCGATGTCGACACGTGCTTCATGCACTGCGGCAAGGCACTACGGCGCAGCGCCACGTGGGAACCCGACACATGGCCGGCCGCAGGCTCCTACCCGAGTGGAGCCGAACTGTTGCATGGCCACACCAACTCAACGACCCCCGTGTGCGACATAGCCGAGGGCCTCAACGCCGGATACCAGGCAACGATGTGGGAACCAGGCGGTGTCGACACATCGCCGTCGTGAACGACTGCTCGGGGATCACACAACGTCACCGAGATGACCGGTTGCACGGCGCAGTGACAGCCCGGCCCCGAGTCCATGATGCGAGTTGCAACAGCGATGTACGTCGATAGCGGATGTCGATCCGGCGCCAACGTTCGCGAGGCCAGGACGAATAACTCCCGCACAGACGACAACAACCGGCGTGCTACACGATGAGATCATGGTGCCGCTCGGTCGATGGCAGCGCGTGATCTACGCATCGGCATGGTGCACGGCGACACAACCGTGATGAGTTGGGAGAGCAATGAACAGTGAGAAGGATGAGTCGGGAGAGGCGAAGCCAACATGAGTGATGACACCCATAACAACGATGCATCCGACGAGACCGCCGACGATGATCTGCCTGATGACGTCACCGACCTGTTGACAGCAATCGCCGACATGGCCGGGATGGACGCCGACGACAGTTCGGAACTGAGCCACGTCGAGGTGCAGATCACCTGTGGCAGCGATGACGAAGCGCACCGCATCGCCAGCACGTTGGTCGATGAACGTCTCGCCGCCTGTGTGCAACGTCTGCCAATTCATTCCGTCTACAACTGGGACGGGGAAGTACAGAACGAACCGGAGATCCTGTTGCTGGCCAAGACCACCAGCGACCGCATCGGCGACCTCGTCGACATGGTGGTGGATCTGCACTCCTACGACGTACCCGCAATCACCGCCGTGCCGATCGTGGCCGGCACCACTGACTACCTCGACTGGGTGACGGACATGACCCGACCAGTCATTCCGGGCGACTGACTCCGGCGCCGCACCCCGGGCTGGGCGGCATCGCGTCACCGAGCAGGTGACTGTCGCGTATTCGGTCCACAGGTGCGCAGCGGTTATGGTCTGCGATCGGGGACACATTCACAAGGGGGAATTTCAATGGCCCACAGCTATCACGCACATCTCACTCAGGTTCCACTGTTCAGCGACCTTGACTCTGACGACCTCGACGTCGTTGCCAAGGCAACAACCGAGCTCGATCTGAAGGCCGGATACACACTGATCCGTGAGGGCGAGACCGCTCATGAGATGTTCGTCGTGGCCTCTGGCACCCTTGAAGTGAGCCGTGGCGGAGAGCACGTGGCCGATATCGGTCCTGGTGGCTTCGCCGGTGAAATGGCGCTGCTCACCCATGCTCGCCGCGACGCCACCGTGACGGCGAAGACCGACGTCACCGTGTTGCACATCGACGGCCGTTCATTCGGTGGGGTCCTCGAAGAAGCTCCGATGATCGCCGTGAAGATGCTGCCGATCGTCGCGTCGCGTGTGATCGACAACAGCACCGAACACACGCACTGAACGCTGCGGGTCGGCTCTCGCACGTATCGTGCTCGCGGTTCATGCGACTGATCTCGCCGAAGGTGTTCAGAGGCGAAAGCGATCAGTGGCGAAAGCGTCGGTCGATCGCTACGAACGATCCGGCGACAGCGATCGCAAGTGCCAACACCATCCACGGCACCACGGACGCCCCAGCCGCGTCGAACACCGCACCCGTGGCGAACGGGAACACCGCACCGCCCACACCTGCCGATGCGATAAATAACGACGTGTCTGATCCGGTGAAATGCACCCGACGCTCGAGATAGGCAAACATCACCGGGAACTGCGGTGCGAGAGCAAGACCCAGCAGCATCGTGCCCGGCCACACTGCCCACGCAGCACCGTCGCCGATCACGAGCAGCACCGCGGCAACAACGGCGAGTCCGATCGATGACACCATGACCGTGCGCGGTCGCACACGTCCAACCACCACAGCCGACAGCAGACGCCCACCGGTGAACAACACCCAGAACATGGTGACCAGAACCGTTGGCGCCGCACCCGCGAGGCCGGTCGCCTCGCCATAGGTGAACACCCACCCGGCAAACGTCACCTCGTATCCCACATACAACAAGAAGAACACCGACGCCACGATGAGCACGGCGCGTGTGGCATCGCCTTGCTCATCACGTGCTACCTCGGCCCGACGTGGCGATGGCACCATCACAGCCCACACCGCCAGGACAATCGCCACCAGCGATGTCCCCAGCGAGACCACTACAAGCCCGGCAGCCACGATCGCCGGACCGGCGAGTGCACCGATGCCGAACGAGAAGTGCATCAGATTCATCGAACGCCCAACGTCGGCACCCTTATGCCACATCAGCAAGGTGTTGTCGACCACATCAATGGCCGCCGCGGCGCCGCCGAGCAACGCGAATACCGCGAGCGCAGGAAGCAACGAACCGAGATGGGGCATCACCAACATGCCGGCCGCGATCGCGAGCAAGCACCCAGCGTGTACGAGGTGCCCCGGCATTCGATCGACGAGACGACCTGCCAGCAACGACCCAAGGATGCTTCCGATCGCCATAGCAGCGAAGAGCGACCCGGCCGCGCTCACCGAGGTACCCGTCCGCTCTCGGATCTCGCCCAATGCCGGCCCGAGGAAGGTCAACGTCACGCCGATCACCACGAAACTCCCGAGATACACCGGCACCGGTCGACGCACGGCCGACACGCTACGGCGCGCAATGACAATGAGCGTCAGCAGTGCACGACGAGACGACCACGTGGCGATCAGTTGGCGACGTCGGTTCTCGGCATGTCATGCCGTTCTCACCGCGACATCCACCACCGTCGCGGCACGACGACGCACGACCACCACGCACAACCACAACGTCACAACGCACGACCACCACGCGACGCCACTCAACACCACCGCACACAACCACAACGACACGCCACGGTGCGGAACACAGCGCCAACACCACAACGGCGTTATCGCATCACTACGGTCGCACCATGAGCATTAATGAGGCTGTGAACCGCCGCGAGGGATCCATTCTGGGCACCCGAGTGACCCGCACCGAAGACCCGCGTCTGCTCACCGGCGGCGCCCGCTACATGGCCGACCTCATCGGCGTGCACCTCGACGGGACTCCACGTGACACCCCGGTACTGCACGCGGTTCATGTGCCCTCGCCCGTGGCGAGCGGGCGGATCATCGCAGTGCACACCGACGATGCAGCGGCAGTGCCCGGTGTCCATGCTGTGTGGACCGCTGCAGAACTCGGAATGGCCCCTCAACAAGGTTTTGTGCCGATCCACGCCGACTTCGCACGGCCCCCAATCGCCGATGAACGGGTGCGCTTCGTCGGTGAAACGATCGCGGTGGTGTTCGCCACCGACCGCGCCGTGGCTGCCGACGCCGCCCAACTGGTGTGGGCCGATATCGAACCGGACCCAGCCGTGGTCGACTGCGAGGCCGCCCTCGCCGACGATGCTCCGCTCATTCATGCGCATCGCCGCGACAACCTGGCGCTCTCCGACACCAGCGACACGCCGGTGGATCTCGACGCCGTTTCCGCCACGGTGGTGCGCGGCCGTTACGTGAACCAGCGTGTGGCAGTTGTGCCGATGGAGACCGACGGGTGTCTTGCCGAATGGGATGGCGACCACCTCACGTTGTGGGCGTCCACGCAGATGCCGCATCTCCTGCACGGACAGATGGCCGCGGCGCTCGAGATGGCACCAGGCAACATCCGGGTGCGCACACCACAGGTGGGCGGTGGGTTTGGCGGCAAAGCCGGCCTCCATGTCGCGTACGTGGTGGCCGCCGTGGCTGCCCAGCGTCTCGGCATGCCGGTGATGTGGACGCCGTGGCGCAGTGAAGATCTGCTCGAGTTGCCCCACGGACGCGGGCAGGTGCAGTACGCCGAGGCCGGCTTCGACACCGACGGCCGTCTCACCGGTTTCCGCTTCCACATCGTCGGCGATGCGGGCGCCTACCCGGGTATTGGCGCGGCACTTCCCGGCGGCACACGCCGCATGGGCCCCGGCAACTACGCCGTTCCTGCCTATCAGTGCGATGTGGCCGTGGCTCTCACGACGACCACACCGATTGGCGCATACCGCGGTGCAGGGCGACCCGAAGCAACCGCCCTCGTCGAACGCCTGATGGACCAGGCCGCCCACGATCTCGGCATCGACCCGATCGAGTTGCGCCGCCGCAACCTGCTGGCCGACGACGTATTCCCACACACCACGCCGACCGGCAACGTGTACGACTCCGGTGCGTACACCACCGCCCTCGATACCGCAGCGGCCGCCGCCGACTACGACGCGCTGCGCGCCGAACAGGCCGACCGGCGTGCCCGCGGCGACCGCTGGCAGCTCGGTATCGGGGTGGCCTGCTACGTCGAGATCACCGCCGGCGGAGCCGGAGAGGAGTACGCCGAGGTCACGATTCACGCCGACGGCACCGCCACCATCGTGGCGGGCACGGCCGCACACGGCCAGGGGCACGCCACGAGTTACGCGATGATCGTGTCGGAGATGACCGGTATTGCGGTGGAGAACATCTCATTGGTCGATGGCGACACAGCGCGCGTGCCGCGCGGCGGCGGCACCGGCGGCTCGCGGTCGCTGCAACTGGCTGGGTCGGCCACCCTGCGCGCCACCGAAGGGGTCATCGAGCGCGCCCGCGAACTGGCCGCTGCGCATCTCGAAGCTGACGTCGCCGACATCGTCGTCGATACCGCGACCGCCACCGTGGGTGTGGCGGGCGTGCCCTCGTCGGCGCTTGGTTGGGGTGACATCGCTCGACTCGCGCTCGACGCACACACGGATGCCAACACCAGCAACGATGCCAACACCAGCGACGATGCCGATGCCGGCCTCGCGGTCAGTGACGTATTCGCCCAGGACGGCGCCACGTTCCCCTTCGGTGCCCATATCGCGGTCGTTGAAGTCGACACTGAGACGGGCCGAGTGCGCCCGTTGCGCCACATCGCCGTCGACGACTGCGGCACCGTGCTCGCGCCGCTGATCGTGGAAGGCCAGCAGCACGGCGGCATTGCATCCGGACTCGGCCAGGCGCTCTACGAACAGGTGGTATTCGATAACGACGGCAACCCGCTCACCGGCAATCTGGCGGACTATGCGTTGCCGTCGGCGGCGGAAATGACCTCATTCGACACGATCTCGACCGAGACCCCGTCACCCCTGAACCCGCTGGGTGCCAAAGGCATCGGTGAGGCCGCCACCATCGGCAGCACTCCCGCCATTCAGAACGCGGTGATCGATGCGGTCGCACATCTCGGCGTGCGTCACATCGACATGCCCTGCACCTCCGAACGGGTGTGGCGTGCGATCGACGAGGCCGCACGAGGCGAGCACGACCCGTGGCGTGCACCCCCTGCGGTATTCGCCCGGCTGCGCGCCGCCGCATCGGCAACCTCCGATGTCGCCAGCGGTGACGATCCTGATCTCGCCGGCGCAGCCGACGGCATCTGACCCACGGCACACGCACTGGGTGGTTGACACCGGTGTAACTGCGGTGGTGGTGGCGGCGGCCTGTGCCGTATCCGCCCGTCGATGTCGTCTGCTCCGTAATCTGCCCGCCGGACATCATCGGTCATCGTGGAACAACTCCGCGGCAGTGGTGGTCGTCTGGCAGCGGTCTCACTCATCAGCGATGACGAGCCGCCGTTGAACCGAAACCTGTTGGACACCACGCTCAACAGGCGTCACCCCCTAAGGAGTCACAGTGAACGACATCATCTTCCTCATCGGCCGAATCCTGCTGGTCCTCGTCTTCATCTGGTCGGGCATCAACCACCTCACCAATGACACATTGATCGGTTACGCCCAGTTCAAGAAAATTCCGAATGCGATACTCGCCGTGCGACTGTCGGGTGTGCTGATGCTCGCCGGCGCACTCGGCATTCTGTTCGGTGTGTGGGGCGACCTCGCCGCCCTTCTCAGCGCACTGCTGGTGCTGCTGATGACCATCCCGATGCACAACTACTGGACCCTCGATGATGCGACGGCCAAGCAGACCGATCAGATCATGTTCATGAAGAACATCTCGATCATCGGCGGGCTGCTGGCAGTGGCCTGGGCGTTCAGCACCGTGGGTGAGGGCGGCTACACCATCACCAACAGCGTGTTCTGATCGCTCGATCAGCATCCCACTCACTGCGCTTCGGCTGCTGAACCCTCGCGGAACACGGCGGGAATACATGCGCACTTCGTTCGGTTGTGATCGATCGACAAGGCTGCGTGCGTCGTCCCCCACGAGCACACAGGTCACAGAACGCGGTCGGTCCCGAGACGCCCCCCAACCCCCGGGACCGACCGCCCTTGTGTTTTTCGACCACTCCGCGTCACGATGCAACGCGCGGTGACCTGCGATATATCACAGCGTCATCAGCCCCACATCGGCTGGTGCCGGCCACATCAGCCATGATCGGTATGTGGAACCCAGCAACACTCCCGGCCTCCGACCGCTTGATGACATCGTCGTCTTGGACTTCTCGCGAGTACTCGCAGGCCCACACTGCGGTCGTGCCCTAGCCGATCTCGGTGCGCGCGTTATAAAGATCGAACCGCCCGCAGGAGACCTCACCCGTTTCTGCCAGCCGCGACGCAACTCGATTTCCAGTTACTACGCCCAACAGAACACCGGCAAAGAAAACCTGAGCCTTGACCTGCAGCACCCCGAAGCGCGAGATCTCGTGCTCGAGCTGGTGCGCAGCGCCGACATCGTGGTGGAGAACTTCCGCCCCGATGTGATGGACCGATTGGGCCTTGGCTATGACGACCTTGCAGCGGTGCGACCCGAACTGATCTATGCCTCGGCCAACGGCTACGGCGCCGGCACATCGTGGGCGAACCGGCGCGCCTATGCACCGGTGATCGGCGCTGAGTCGGGCCTCACCCGTTCCCAAGGTGATGCCCGTGACGGCCGATATTTCAATGATCGTCACTCCCATGCCGACGTCTACACCGCTCTTGAATTGACCGTTGGCATCTTGGCGGCGCTTCATCAACGCACCCGTACGGGTCGAGGTCAACGAGTGGAGATCACCATGGCCCAAACCATGCTCTACGTGAACGAGCACGCCCATGACGCCCTGTGGGATGCACCCGTGCCCGAGGGCGTGGTGCGCTCATTCCAACCCGGCGACTACCAGGTGCTCACCCTCGCGGACGGCACCGCCATGATCGTCAGCGGCCACCCCGCCGAGTCGGGCACCTTTGAATTTTTCATGCGAGCGATCGGCCGCGATGACCTCATCGGCGTCGAACGTTTTGCCGATGTCGCCAACCGGCTGGGGAACCTTGACGAGATCAACGATCTGCTCCGCGAACATGCGCGTGGCATTCCCGATGCCACCACCTACGAGTCCATTCTGTCCCAGCACAACTTGGCCGTGGGCACCTTGCGGACCGTCGCCGAGTTCGCCGCCACCGACTGGGCCGCCGAAACCGGCGCTGTGGTCGAGGTGAGCGATCGGGGTACCGGCACCATCCGGCTACCCCAGGCGCCATGGACATTCAGCGATGCCCCCGACGTCGGTGTGCGTGGCGAGCCCCGCTACCGCGGTGAGGACAACCGCGCTGTATTCGCCGAACTCGCCGGAGTTGATGAGGCCACGCTCGATCGTCTCGCCACCGATGGGGTGCTGAGCGAGCACCGCCCCCGATGATGACGCCGCCCGCAGCAGCACCGACCGAAGCACCACTTCCCACAGCACCACGGGCCACGATCGCCCAACCGGTAGCGCCGACATCCACTCCTCGCGCATGAGCACGAACGACGACCTGCTCGACCACGCCCGCCAGCTCGATACGGCGGACCCCCTCGCACATTGGCGTGACGAGTTCGTGATCGATGACCCCGATCTGGCCTACCTCGACGGTAACTCACTCGGCATGACACCTCGCCGGACCGTGCACCGCCTGCACGAGGTTGTCAACGACGAATGGGCCGGCGGGCTGATTTCGTCATGGGGCCACTGGCTCGACCTGCCGATGGTCATCGGTGATGAGCTGGCACCCCTGATCGGTGCAGTGGCCGGCGAGGTCGTGGTGCACGATTCCACCAGTGTCAACCTCTACCAACTGCTGCATATCGCTGTGGCCGTGGTGGAGGGCTGCACCACCATCGTGGTGCCCACCGGCGAGTTCCCAACCGATCGCTACCTCGTCGATGCGGTTGCGGAGACGCACAATCTGAATGTCAGCCATGCCGTGGACGATGCCATTGCCGGGCGCCTCGGGCCGGTGGTTGTGGTCATGTCACTCGTCGACTACCGCAGCGCCGAGGTGGCCGACATGGCGGCTATCACCGCTGCAGTGCAGAACGCCGGTGGGAAGGTGATCTGGGATCTCTCACACGCCGTTGGGGTGCTCGAGGTGAACCTGAACCGCTGCAGTGTCGACTTCGCCGTTGGGTGCACCTACAAGTTCTTGAATGGTGGGCCGGGCGCACCCGGCTTCTCCTACATGTCGACCCGCGCCCTCGATGCAACGCGCAACGGGCCTCAACAACCGATACCAGGGTGGTTTGCGCAAGCCGACCAGTTCAGGATGGATGAACCCCGCCGTCCCCGCGATGACATCGGTCGCCTGCTCATCGGCACACCAGGCATTCTCGGCCTGACCGCCACTCGTTGCGGTGTGGAGCTCACCGCGACCGCGGGTATCAGCGCGATTGCAGCCAAGGCCCGCGCCATCACCGATTTCGTGATCGAGATTGCCGATGCGCACGGCCTCGACGTCGCCTCGCCCCGCGATGCACAGCGCCGTGGGGGCCACGTCTCGATCCGGCATGCATCAGCCGAACAGATCACCGCCGATCTGGCCGCCGCACACAGCGTGCTGGCCGATTACCGCGACCCGGACCTCATCCGGCTCGGCTGTTCGCCACTGACCACGCGCTACGTGGATGTGGCCCGCGCCGTCAACGCCATCGCCGCACTAACAGCGTGACGCCACGGTGTGATGTAGCGCGTCGTGTGTGGTGATCACACAGCGAACTGGGCGGCGACCCGCACCGGGCCACCATCAACGGTGTGCACGCGGCCGTCATCCACAAGTTCGATGAGGTGACCCATCACCGAGCGTGCTGCCGGACGGTGCAATTTGGGATGCACTGCCGTATACAGCACCCGCACGATCTCGGGCACGGTGTGAGGCCCGGATGCGCGCAACAGATCAACGATTTGGGCCGTGCGAGCCAGGCGATGATCGACGAGGGCCTGCACATAGGTTGGGGCATCATCACGACATGGGCCATGGGTGGGCCACAGCAATGCGTCATCGCGAGCAGCCACCTTGCGCAGCGAATCGATATACGACCGCATATCCCCATCGGGTGGTGACACGACCGTGGTCGACCACCCCATCACATGGTCGCCGGTGAACAAGGTGCGTTCCTCTTCGAAGGAGAAACAACAGTGGTTCGAGGTGTGCCCCGGTGTGGTGACCGCGCGCATCGTGAGGCCAGGCCCCTCGAGGGCCACCTCACCGTCGGACACCGCCACATCAGGAGCGAAGCCGGTGTCGACGGATTCCTCCATCTTCACTTCCGACTCGGCATCGTCACCTGACGATGCCGCATCGTCGGATGACTCGGCGGGTTCATCGGGCACCGACAATTCCTCTTCGCCGTCGAACATTCCCTCAGGCTCGTCCACCACGAGATGTGGCCCGACCGCGAACGTCGGTGCACCGGTCTCGGCCGCCAACCATGCCGCGAGCGGCGAATGGTCACTATGACAATGCGTGATCAAAATGCCCCGCACCGTTTCCCCGGCGAGAGCGGCCGCGAGAGCATCCCGATGTGAATCGATGACCGGACCCGGGTCGATCACCACCACATCACCACGGCCCACGATGTAGGTGCCGGTGCCGGTGTAGGTGAACTTCGATGGGTTCTTCGCAATCACCCGGCGCACACCGGGGCTCACATCATCGACGCGTCCGTAGACAACATCATCGAGGGTACGGAACTCGGGGCCACTCACACGAGCGACCGTACCCGACCGACCGGCGCGCCAGCCCCTCGGGCCGGTGGCGCGAGATCAGAGTCGAGGTCGGTCGGCACCGCAACACCAGCACGGCGCAACAACGACGCCGCGACCGGCGCTCCGGCGCGCACGGCCCCATCGGCCACCTTCACCACCACCGTGGCCACACCGGGCAGCGACGCGATGAATACCCCTTCGGCGCCGTCCTTGGCGATCAGGCCGGGCACCGCGGTCATCAACATGGTGGCCGGCCGGGTGGGTCCCGCCACCAACACCGGGTGTGACGTCATCGCAGTACGCACCTCGTCGACATCACGGGCAACGGTGTGCAACGCCCGCGCTAAACCCACCAGTGCCATCGCATGAGTCGGCGCACCACACCCGTCGACACCAACATGGCGCACGCCACCGTCGGCGGCACACAACTCATCGATCACCGCGGTGATGTGTTGCTGCAGCGGATGGGTGGGCGTGAGGTGCCCGTCGACATCCCAGCCTTCGGCCACACAGGTGGCGATGAACGCGGCGTGTTTACCTGAGCAGTTCATCGCCAGTGCGCTCGGACCGCCGCCATCGAGCAATACCCGGTCGGCCTCAACGCGGTCATAGGGCAGATCGGGGGTGGTGGCGAGTACTCGTTCATCGAGTCCTGCAGCAGCCAACGTCGACCGCACCACATCGAGATGTACGGGCGATCCGTCGTGGCTGGCACAGGCCAGCGCCCATTGACGCACCTCAAGGCGTACCGAGGTGCGTGCCATTGCCGCGGCCTGCAGTGGCTTCAGACACGACCGGCCGAACACGACCTGGGTGTGGTCACCAACCGCGCGCAGCACCTCACCCGAGGCACCCAGCACCACCGCACATCCGTGATGCACCGACTCGTCGAGGCCGTTGCGATCGACGACGGCGATGGGGACGTGACCCTCAGGAGTCACTGCCGACCGCTGCGCCAGCGCATGAGCCAACCCTGACGCGGACCCACATCGTCGGTGGCGGCTTCCAGCATCGTTAGTTCGGAATCGATCACGTCATGACGACGGCCCCATTCGCTGGCCAGCGCCTGAAACATCGCCGAGAACGGCAGGGCCAAAATGGCACCGGCCGGCCCCAGCAGAGCCAGTCCGGCCAGCGCCGCGCCGAATGCCACCGCCGGGTGCAAATCCATCGTGCGTGCGGTGATGCGCGGCGAGATCAAGTAGTTCTCCAACTGCTGATACACGATGATGATGCCGAGGATGACCGCCGCGCGCACCGGTGAATCCAAGAAGGTGATCAGCACCGGCAGCACAGCGGCGATGTAGGTGCCGATCACCGGCAAGAACTGCGAGACCAAACCAACCCACAGCGCCAGCGCCACGGGCGAGCGCACATCGGCGGAAGTGAACACAATGCCGTGGAAGACCGCCGATACCGTCGACAGCAGGAGCCGCGAATACAGGTAGCCGCCGGTTTTTGAAATTGCCAATTCCCACGCCCCGAGCACGGCGACCTGCGCTTCAGGTCGCAGACGCGAGCAGATCACCCGCCGCAGTCGCGGCCCGTCAGCAACCAGGTAATAGGCGAAGAGCAGAATCGAGAACGCCGCCACCAATCCCTGCAAGGCCTGGCCCGACAAACGAATCGCTTCGCCCTGCTGAGAATCGATGAACTGCTGCACTGCACCGTTCGGATCGTTGAACTCGGCCACGACCTGCTCGGCGTCGATTGACGTGCCGAACAAGTTGTTGATCCGATCGACCGTGTCGGAGATGTAGCGGTCTGAGTTCGACAACAGATCGGCGATCTGCGTGCCGATCATCGTTCCCATCACCCCGAGGAACAACCCCACCGCGGCCATCACCGCGAGCAGCACCGACAATGTGGCGCGACCACGACGCCACCCACGACGCGCCAGCCGGTTCACCGCTGGTTCCACAGCCAGCGCAATGAACAACGCAATCACCAGCCACATCACCAGGCCCGAGATGCGCAGCCATGCATCGGCGACCACACCGGTGAGCAGATAACCCAGCCAGAACAAGATGATCGCGCCCACGATCCACCTCGGCGGTGTCGACCGAGAATTCACCGCTGCAGCGTCCTTTCCCGCAGCACTATCAGGGCGAGAGCCGTCGACCGGTGGGTCGCCTGGGGCCGGATGTTCGGGCACAAGCATGATCGTAGTGATCTGCCATGCGACGATGGTCCCATGGCGACATCCACCGGCAGCGGCAACGACGACGCCTCATCAGACGACAGCGCCGTCGAACCAGCCGAGACCGTGCGTGCTTGGTTGGCCGACCGGATCCGCGACCGGGTGATTGGCCCCGATGCCACCGAACGCACCGACGCGCTCTTCGACGCACCCGGGCCCCGCAGATTCGATGAGAGCGCGCCGATCCGACGGGTGCACGCCGACGCCGCAATGTTCATCGGCGGACTTCGCGCGCTACTGCTCCAGTCGCTACACCCGCTGGCCATGGCTGGTGTCGCCGACCACAGCGACTACCGCAACGACCCGTGGGGTCGCCTGCAACGCACCGCTGATTTCTTAGCCACCACCAGTTTCGGCACCGTGGAGATGGGTGATGCATCGATTGCCGCCGTGCGCCGAATCCACGACCGTGTCACCGGCACCGCGCCCGATGGACGCGCCTACGCGGCAAACGACCCGCACTTGCTCGCATGGGTGCATGTGGCCGAGGTCGACAGTTTCCTCAGCGCCTACGACCGCTATGGCGCCGAGCCACTCGCCGGCGACGACCGCGATACGTACATCGCGCAGTCAGGTGAAATCGCCCGAGCACTCGGCGCCGATCCGGTACCCACCACCGAGTCCGAGGTGGCTGAGGTGTTGCGCTCGTATCGACCCGAACTGCGATCCACGCCCGCAGCGCGCGAGGCCGCGCGTTACTTGCTCCTCCAGCCACCACTACCGCTGTCATCGCGGCCGGCCTACGGGTTGTTGGCCGCCGCGGCATCATCGCTGCTGCCATTGTGGGCCCGACGCCAATTGTTGATTCCATTTTTGCCGCTCACGGAGAACATCGCCGTGCGACCCGCTGGTGCGTTCATTACCGGCACCATCAGGTGGGCTTTGGCGCCCGAACAGCGGCTCTGACCCGCAGCCGATCCGCCAGATCACCCACCGCTTCGGCGACATCGACCCCCTCGTCGAGTTCCAGCCACTGCGCCATCGACTCGAGTTCGGCGAGTAACTCCGCTGCGATCTCATCTCGGCGCGGTGCAACGTCATGCATTGCTTCAATCCATGCGGCACGCACGAGTAACCGCCGATTGGCGCGATCGGCTTTGAGATCCACGCGGCCCACCAGTTCGCCATCGAGCAAGAACGGCAACACGTAGTAGCCGAAACGCCGACGTGGTGCGGGTGTGTAGATCTCGAGGCGATATGAGAAGTCGAACAGACGCTCAGCACGTGGGCGGTGCCACACCACCGGGTCGAACGGGCTGAGCAATGCACGCGCACGCTTCTTCCGCGGCACCGTCACCCCCGATGAGCAGTACGCGATGCGGTCCCAGTTCTCGACCTGCACCGGGGTGATCTCACCGGACGACACCAGATCGGCGATCGCGTCGCGCACCTCCACGGTGCGCAGACGGTGATAGTCGGCAATGTCGTCCAGGGTGCCCACACCCAGGTGACCAACGGCGCGGCGCACCAGTTCACGGTGGGCGTCGGCGCGTGACGGCGTCGGCGCGTTCACCACGGCGTCAGGCAGTGCCCGCTCGGTGATGTCGTACACCCGTGCGAAGTCACGTGGCCGACGACGAGCCGTGAGACGCCCACACCAGAACAGATGCTCAAGCGCTGCTTTGGTGTCGTCCCAATCCCACCACGACCCGCCCCGTCGTGGACGGGTCCGCAGATCGCCCACCGTGACCGGGCCGTCATCGCGCACTCGCCGGTAGACATTCTCGACGAGTTGCGGCGCGCGTTCAGCCACCGAACGTGGGCCCGACCAGCGATGCGGGCTCGCCATCCGCCAGCGCCACAGCGGATGATCCGTCGCGGGAATGTGGCTGGCCTCGTGCACCCAGTACTCGATGAGGTCACCGGCTGCGGTCGCGCGATTGATCAGGTCGCGACGATGTGGACCCAACCGCGCGAACAGCGGCAGTTCCTGGCTCCGGACGAGAACATTGACCGAATCGATCTGGATGACACCCATCTGCCCCATGACGGCGCGCAGATGACGTCGATCGACTCGCGATGGCGTCGGCGCGGGCACCACTGAGTGCGACATCGTGTGGTCTGTGGCAAGCGGTTGCTCACGCCGACCGAAACCCTGGGCCGCGAGGGCGACGCGGCGGGCCTGGTCGACTCGGAATCGGCGCTCGGAAACCACGACCGCGAGTATCGCGCACCCGTCGTCGGTGCGCAGGATCGCCACGCCCGATGCAGCGCACCAAGTTGAGCAGAGCGCCAACGTGGGCAACAGGCCAACCCAGGGAGCGCCCAACCTGGCGACGCAAAACCGGCAGTACACCAGAGTGGGCAGCGCACCAACGTGGCGATGCAGAACTGGCAGCGCACTTGGCCACGTGGACCCACGACGTGCGGCACTCGGCACTCGGCACTCAGTCGATCAATGCACTCCAGCGGAGCGCGTCATCTCGCCGCGACAACCACCGTGTGTCGGACGCCGGTGTGCTGTCGCGCAACGCAGCGCCGTGCGTGCACCACCAACGATGCATGCACGCGAGGCGACCGGTGGATCAGTCGGCTTCGGTGATGGTGACCGATTCGATGACCACCGGTGTGGTCGGTCGGTCGCCGGCGCCGGTCGGCACGTTCTGCATCCGGTCGACGAGTTCGACGCCCTTCACCGTCTGGCCGAAGAGGCTGTAGGCGGGGGGAAGACGCACACCGTCGGGGCCGGAGATCAAGAAGAACTGGCTGCCATTGGTGTTCGGCCCGGCGTTGGCCATGGCCAACGACCCGATGTCGTATTGGCCGGGCTGGGGCAGTTCGTCCTCGAAGCGGTAGCCGGGGCCGCCACGGCCGTCACCGCCGGGATCGCCGCCCTGGCACACGAAGTTCTTGATGATGCGGTGGAAGATGATGCCGTCGTAGTAGTGGTTCAGCGCGAGGAACACGAAGTTGTTGACCGTCTTAGGTGCACGCGCAGCATCGAGAGCAATGACGAGATCACCGATGACCTCACCGCCGATCGACACGGTCATCGTGGCCGAGTAGCGCTTGGCCGGGTCGATGCCCATCTCTGGGGGTTCGGAGAACTGGGTGCTGCGGGGGGCGGATCCGTCGAATGGGGGAAAAGTACTGGCCATGCGGCGACCCTAGCGGTGCGGTGTTGCGGTCGGCACCCGCTACTCATCACAACAGGCACACCCGACCAGCAGTCGGTTCGCATCTGTCGGGGTGGCGGATCAGCAGACCACAGACATGGCCGGTTCAGGAACAGGCCACGAGACCGCGGTTGTCACATCGCACTGCCACACTGTGTTCGTGGCATCTGCGCGCACCTCACACGTCTGCAGCGACTGTGGCACCCATCATCCGAAATGGCTTGGCCAATGCTCGGGATGCGGTGCCTACGGAACGCTCACCGAGGAGGTGCTGTCGAGCGGTTTGCCGACTGAGGCACACCCCGGCTCCCCACGACCCGTCAGCAGCGATGCGCGGCCGCCCGTCGCCATCGCCGATGTGGTCACCGCCGCCGAGGCCGCGTGTGCCACCGGCATCGCCGAGTTCGACCGCACACTGAGCGGCGGTCTGGTCCCTGGTTCGGTCACGCTGCTCGGTGGCGAACCAGGCATCGGCAAGAGCACTCTCGCTCTGCAGATCGCCGGCACGTGGCCGGGAACCGTGCTGTACGTGAGCGCGGAGGAAAGCGCCCAACAAGTGCGACGACGGGCCGAACGCTTGGGGGTGGTGCGCGACGGTCTGTTCCTTCTCGCCGAAACCGGTCTCGGCGACATCGACGCCGCCGTCAGTCAGATCGGCCCGAGCCTCATGGTGATCGACTCGGTGCAAACCGTGGCTGACCCCGCCGTATCGTCCGCTCCGGGTTCGGTCAGCCAGGTGCGTGCCGTGGCCCAGCACCTCACGCATATCGCCAAGCGACACGATCTGCCCACGGTGCTCATCGGTCATGTCACCAAAGACGGCGACCTCGCCGGTCCGCGCGCCCTCGAACATCTCGTCGACACGGTTCTCACCTTCGAGGGCGACCGGCATCACGCCCTGCGCATGGTGCGCGCCGTGAAACATCGCTACGGCTCCACCAACGAGTTGAGTCTGTTCGAGATGACCGGCGACGGTCTGCGTGGGGTGGCCGACCCCAGCGCGTTGTTCCTGGCCGATCGTCGCCCCGGCACCCCGGGGTCGGCGGTTGTCCCCACCCTTGAGGGCCGCCGCCCGCTGGTGTTGGAGGTGCAGGCCTTAACCACCGCGGCACCCGACAACGTGCCGGCACGACGCACCACCCAGCACATCGATCACAACCGCCTCTCGCTGCTGCTCGCCGTGATGGAGCGCCATGCGGGTCTGCCGGTGCGCCGTCACGACGTGTACGCCTCCACCGTCGGCGGGGTGCGCGTATCCGAGCCGGGAATGGACCTCGCCGTCTGTGTGGCCGTGGCCAGCGCGCTCGCCGATCGGCCACTGTCGACCGACATCGCTGTGGTCGGCGAGGTCGGCCTCGGTGGCGAGCTCCGCCAGGTGGGACACACCGAGCGTCGCTTCGCCGAAGCAGCGCGATTGGGGTTCACCGCGGTCATCGCTCCCGAACGATCGCCCGAGCCGCCGGCCGGGTTGACGGTGTGGCGCGCAGGCGACATTCGCGAGGCGCTTCGTTTGGCCGGCGTGTCAGTGCCATCTGGTAACAGTCATACCGATGATTCGTTCTGACGGCGGTTCCCACGCTCCCATAACGACACCGGGTCGCGGGGTATCGCGGATGTAGGGCGCAGAAGTTGTGGGGCCGCAACGTGTGTGTCGGCGATGTCCGCAGAACGTCCGCGCGCCACCTCCCCTACAATCACCACATGTCACGCCCCACCACCCTCAGCGAGGCTCTTCGCCGCGCCCTCGGTCGTGTGGCACCTGGAACACCGCTGCGGGACGGCATCGATCGTGTGGTTCGTTCGAAAGCCGGCGCACTGCTGGTTCTCGGAGACGACCCTGAAGTGCTGGCCATCTGCACCGGTGGGTTCTTGGTCGACGCCCCCTACTCGCCACAGCGACTGTCGGAGTTGGCGAAGATGGACGGCGCCATCATCATTTCAAGTGACGGCACCCGGATCGCGCGCGCCAATGTCCACCTGGTCCCCGACCCGAGCGTGCCCACGAGCGAGACCGGCACTCGACACCGCACCGCCGAACGGGTGGCTCGCTCGATCGGCGTGCCCGTCATCAGCGCCTCTGAGGAGATGGGTGTGATCAACGTCTACGCCGGTGGCCAAAAGCACCAGCTACAAGACACCAGCCGCCTACTCGACCGATCGAATCAGGCATTGCAGACCTTGGAGCGCTACACCGAACGCGTCAACAATTCTCTCGGTGGCCTCACCGCATCAGAGGTGGAAGACGTGGTCACCCTCCGCGATGTCGCCATCGTGATGCAACGCCACGAGATGGTGAATCGCATCGCCGAGGAGATCGAGACGATGATCGTGGAGTTGGGTGTGGATGCCCGACTTCTGCGACTACAGCTCGACGAGCTCTACGCCGAAGTCGATGATCGCATCGACCTCGTCATCACCGACTATCTCCCCGCGGCACGTGACACCGACGACACCATGACGGAACTTGCCACTCTGACCGACGATGAGCTGCGCGATCTCCGACGGGTTGCGGCCACTCTTCATCACGGTGGCGACCCCGATGACCTCGATCTCGAGTTGGCCCCGAAAGGCACCCGCCTACTGCGGCGGGTGAACCGCCTCCCAGATGAGATTGCTGTGCGGGTTGCTGCACATTTCGGAGACCTTGCACGACTGCAGCGGGCCTCGGTGGCCGAACTATCGACGATCGATGGTGTGGACAGCGCCCTGGCCACTCAGATTCGCGACACCCTCACCAAAGTGACCGAATCGGCAATTCTCGATCAATACCACTGAACGTTGCAGGTGCGTGCCGCGCCAACAGCACGTGGATGCGACATAGCCGCGATTCCCGCGATCACATGCCTCCCGACCTTGGCGCGACAGGGCAGCCGTCGCCATGGTTAGCCTGAGCCGGTGCCCGACGCTGTGCCAGACGCGCCAACGGCTGCCGCGCCCGATGCGCCATCGGGCCGCCCCGGCAGCCAGCTCCGAGTTGCGATTGCGCAACTGAACCCCACCGTCGGCGACCTCGAGGGCAACGTCGAACGACTGATGGCTGCGTACCGGCGCGCCGACCTCGCCGGAGCCGACGTCATGGCGGCCGGTGAACTCGCGATCAGCGGCTACCCACCTGAGGACCTTCTGTTGAAGCCACGCTTCGTGGACGACAACCTCGCCGCCCTCGACCGTTTCGCTGCAGCCACCGGCGAGACCGTTGCCATCATCGGTGTTGCCACCCGCGTGCGCAACAATCCCACCCGGCTGCACAACTCTGCCGCGGTCTGCGCCCACGGCCGTGTCGTCGGTGTGTTCCACAAGCGGCTGCTGCCGAATTACGAGGTGTTCGACGAGAAGCGTTACTTCACGCCAGGCAGTGGCACCATGCCCATGTTCAGCATCGCCGGCGTGCCGGTGGCGGTAGTGGTCTGCGAAGACGCATGGCACGACGACGGCCCGCACGCGGCGATGGTGGCCGCTGGCGCTCGTGCGGTGATCGTGGTGAATGGCTCGCCGTATCACCTTGACAAGGACGCCGAGCGTGAGTCGCTGTTCGCGCGGCGCGCGAACGAACTCGGTGTGCCATTCGTCTACGCCAACCAGGTCGGTGGCCAGGACGAGCTGGTCTTCGACGGTGGGTCATTCACGGTCGATGCCACCGGCGAGGTAATCGCCCGATCACCGCTGTTCACAGAGGACCTCGCCATCGTGGAGGTGCCCGTTCCGTCTGGTGCCACAGCACCTGATGATGCGCAGACCGCCGCAGCAACGTCGAGCGACACCGATGAGCTCACCGCCATGGTGGACCATGTGATCGAAGATGTGATCGACGGCGTGCTCGACCCCACCATTGATGCCTCCCGCGAGGATGTGGCGATGATCGACGTGACCGCGACGCGGCGCAGCCCCGCAGGAGCACCCGGTGGCGACATCGCACCAGAGGTGTCGGGAGATGCCGAGCTGTATGACGCGCTCGTGGCGGCCACCCGCGACTACTGCCACAAGAACGGATTCCGTGATGTGGTGATTGGCCTGTCGGGGGGCATCGACTCCACGATCGTGGCGTGTATTGCCGTCGATGCCCTGGGCGCTGACCACGTGCATGGTGTTGCGATGCCATCGCGCTACTCGTCGGATCACTCGATCAGCGATGCTGAGGCCCTCGCCGACAACCTCGGCATCGAGTGCCGCACCATCGCCATCGAGCCCGCGGTGAGCGCCTTCGAAGAGATGCTGGCCACATCGTTTGTGGGCCGAGATGTCGGTTTGGCATGGGAGAACATGCAGTCGCGGTGTCGCGGCCAGATCCTGATGGCCCTGTCGAATGAGATGGGTTGGATGGTGCTCACCACCGGCAACAAGAGCGAGGTCGCGGTCGGCTATTTCACGATCTACGGCGATGCGGTCGGCGGGTATGGCCCGATCAAGGATGTGCTGAAGACTCGGGTGTACGACCTGTGCCGTTTCGTCAACGATCGCGCTGGTCGAGAGGTCGTGCCGAACAACGTGCTGGTGAAACCCCCATCGGCTGAGTTGCGTCCCGATCAGCGCGACGACCAAAGCCTGCCGGCCTACGAGGTGCTCGACCCGATTCTTGCGGCCTACGTGGAACAGGACCGTACCGCTGCCGAGATCATTGCCGACGGTCATGACGCCGAGATGGTGCAGCGCGTCACTCGGCTGGTGGACATCGCGGAGTACAAACGACGTCAGACACCACTCGGTGTGCGGGTAACTCGGAAGGCGTTTGGGCGCGATCGGCGTCTGCCCGTCACCAACCGCTACAGCTGACGCCCACCACCGTGACATCGGTGGTGGCCACACGCCGACAAGCGCTCATTTGGCTCAACCGGTCAGTATCCGACCGCGCCTCACGCGGCGAGAGCACACCGTTTGAACTCACGCGCAGCAGTGCCCGATAGCGGTTGCACCTTCGCCAGCCAAGCTGCCGGTATCGGCCATCGACGTGCTGGACGCGTTGGTCGTTGCGGCATCCTCAGGATTCATGCCCACGGTTGTTCAACGGTGGGTGAGCACACCCCGTCTGAACTCAGGAGCAGCAGCGGCCGCTGGGGGCTGCACCTTCGCCAGCCAAGCTGCCGGTATCGGCCATCGACGTGCTGGACGCGTTGGTCGTTGCGGCATCCTCAGCGTTCATGCCTGCGGTGGTTGAACGGTGGGTGAGCACCACGTTCTCGCGGGCGGTCGGATGATCGGCGGTCTTCACATAGACCTCCCAGCGATGCCCGTTCGGGTCGGTCACCCAGGTCTCCACTTTTTCAGCAAAGCAGCACATCGTCTCGTCGATACCGGTGGTCATGAGTCCGGCACCGCGCAATCGCTCCTCGGTGGCCACCACCTCATCGGCTGACTCGACCTCGAGGCCGAGGTGGTTGATCCCGCCGGCCGGGGCATCCGGGCGTTCGAACACCACGAACTTCAGCGGTGGGTCGGTGAGTGCCCAGTTGGCGTAGCCGTCCTCCACCTTGTCGGGAGCGGTGCCGAATAGGCGGCCGTAAAAGTCGATGGCCTCAGCGAGGTCGGCAACGTCGATGGCGAGTTGTAGGCGCATGCCATCACCGTGACCGATCGGGGTTGCTGTGTCAACCACATACGACATGAACTAGTTACCGGCATCGACTGCCACCAGAACGATCAACCACCAGCAGGATCTGCCATCAACTAACCCGGCTCATCTTCAACGCCGTGATCCACGACGCTTCAGTCCGCGACACCACAGATCCGCCACGACCCGAGGACACCACGACGTGAGAACACGGAGACCCGATAGGGCGCACCCGCTGCCGCGCCAGCCACACTGGGGACATGAGCAGCACTCACGCCCACCGCGTCGGCATCATCGGTTTAGGAACGGTCGGTCGTCGATTCGTTGATCTCTTCACAGCCGATGACCGCTTCGACCTGGTGGCCTGTTGGGACGCATCCGACGCCGCGCGTCGCGCATGTGAGGCACCGGTGGTTGCCGATGCCGATCAGGTGATCGCAGCCGCCGATCTCGTCTACATCGCGGTGCCACCGGCCGCCCATGGCGACTATGTTCGGCGCTGCGTAGCCGCGGGTCGGGCAATGCTGTGCGAGAAGCCCCTCGGTGTTGATGTGGCTGATTCGCGCGAGTTGACCGCATTGGTCGACACCTCGGGGCTCGCGGCTGCGATCAACTTCGTGCACGGCTCTGCGCCCGCAGCCGTTGAACTCGGCCGTCGTCTGGCCAACGGCGACGCGGGCGATGTCACGGTGGCCGATCTGCGGGTGCATATGCCACTGTGGCCCCGCGCCTGGCAGGCCGAGGCCACCTGGTTGGGCGCCGCTGCCGAAGGAGGGTGGACCCGGGAGATCGGGTCGCATTTCGTGTTCTGTGCACGCCGGGTGTTGGGCGGGGCGACCCTGGTTGCCGCCACGGTGCGCCGTCAGGACCCAACCCGCGCCGAGGATCTCGTCCATGCCCGACTCAACTGTGCGGGTGTGCCGATGCTGATCACCGGCACGAGCGGCGCAGCCGGATCCGAAATCGTCGAGTTCGTCGTGCGTGGTACTCAACGATCGTTCCGCATCGTGGACTGGTACCGACTCGAGGCCACCAATGACGACGATGTGTGGACAGCTGTTGACCTGCCCGCAGAACCGACGCCGGCGGTGGCGGCCTACCGGGCGCAACTCGATCAGATCGCTGCCATGCTCAACGGCGCTGCGCACACGTTGCCCACGTTCTCTGATGCCCTGGCGGTGCAGGAGATCGTTGAGGGCATCTTGTCGGCCGGGTGACCAACCGGGTAACCAATAGGTGAACCTCCGACAGGTTGTGTCTGGCGGCAAGACTGCTCATGTGAGGTGCACCACCGACGACACACCAACCATGTCGCACGGCGCGACGACGGGCGTGACGGTGAGCCGACAAACGATCTCTGAATGGGCTACATCGCAATGAGCGACAACCTGAATGACAACGGCGCACTCTCCGACTGTCGCCCAGCCGACGCCGACCAGCACGGCGATGCGCTCGGTGTCTTCGGTCGTTACCTCTCGTTGTGGGTGGCCATCGCCATCGTCGTTGGAGTGGTGCTCGGTGAATTGATCCCATCGGTTCCCGACACCCTCGCCACGTGGGAGGTCGCCAGCGTCAACATTCCGGTGGCCGTGTTGATCTGGGCGATGATCCTGCCGATGATGGTCAGCGTCGACTTCGGGTCAGTGCGCCGCGTCGGCCGCGAACCGGGTGGCCTCGCCGTGACCACCTCGGTGAACTGGTTGCTGAAGCCCTTCAGCATGTATCTGTTCGCATGGTTCTTCTTGACCGTAGTCTTCGACGCGTTCATCGATGACGCCACCGCCGACGGCTACCTCGCCGGAGCGATCTTGCTCGGCGCGGCACCGTGCACGGCAATGGTGTTCGTATGGAGCCTGCTCGTGCGCGGCGACGCCGGGTACACCTTGGTGCAGGTCGCGGTGAACGACCTGATCATGCTGGTGGCCTTCGCTCCGATCGTCGTGACCCTGCTCGGCATCTCCGACATCGACGTGCCGTGGTCCACGGTGGCGGTGTCGGTGCTGTTGTACATCGTGGTGCCGTTGGTATCAGGGCTGGTGCTGCGCCGCACCTTGGTGGCTCGTCGCGGTTCCACCTGGTTCGGCGAACAGTTCTTGCCGCGACTGTCGCCGGTGACACCCACCGGGCTCATCGTCACACTCGTTCTGCTCTTCGCCTTCCAGGGCGACACCGTGACCGATTCGCCTGGCCACATCGTGTTGATCGCAGTGCCGCTGATCCTCCAGACCGTGTTCGTCTATGCCGTGGGATACCGCATCATGCGCTGGCGTCGCATCCGGCACGAGGTCGCTGCTCCCGGAGCACTGGTTGGTGCCAGCAATTTCTTCGAACTCGCCGTCGCCGCAGCGATTGCCCTGTTTGGGCTGGACTCTCCGGCCGCGCTTGCCACCGTTGTCGGTGTGCTGGTGGAGGTGCCGCTGATGCTGGCGTTGGTGGCGCACGCGAATCGGACTCGCGATCGTTTCGCTGTCGCCGCCTGATCCGCGCGTCGCGTTGACTCGCTCAGACGAGATCTGAGTACAGGCGATCGGCATCCTCGCCGTGTTGCCCACCAGCGTCCACACGCGCCATCAGGGTGCGGCGAGTAGCGGACCCCAATTCGGAAATCGCCAGCAATCGGCGCGCGCCCTCCACATCGTGTCGGTCCACGTTCAGTATCCGCCCCGCGTCGGCAATGGTCACCACATCGTCTGCGGTGTTGCCCGCCACCACCACCGCATCACCGGCAGTGATCTGGCCGGGTTCGAGGACTCGCAGGAGAAAGCCGGTGTACCCGGTGGTCTGCATCTCCACCGGTAATGAACGTCGCCCGAACCGTGCCGCCAGTTTGTGGCAGGGGCTACGTGGCTGGGTGACCTGCACGGTTGCCGTGCCGATCGTGAACACGTCACCGATAGCCACCTCGGTTTCGACCAGGCCGGTGGTGGTCAGGTTCTCGGCCATCGCGGCAACCGCGGGCAGGTTGAGCCCGCACGCGCGCCAGTGGTCGTAGTGCTCGAACGGGTAGGCCAGCAGAGCCATATCGGGGCCGCCGTGGTGCTCGTACACATGTTCATCGCCGCCAATACCGAGGACGCCGACATCGACGGGACCCGACAGTGGGCTCTTCACGAACGCAGTGGTGACTTCTCGTGTACCTCGCCGGATGGTGCTCGTGCGGCCTGCACTGATCGCCACGACCGAGGGTGCGCGCTGTGCATCCGAGTTCTGTACCCGGCCCGACTGCGAGGTGTTGCTCACCGTGGCGACATTACCGATGATCGTGCGACTCATCGGCCGGTTGTCGTATGCCGGCGACCACATGGCAGGCTCGGATCACTGTGATCACCTTCGACGACACCCTTCGTGCCCGGATCGACACCAACCTCTCGGGCCACGACCGCCGAGTGCACCCGCTGGACGGTCGCCGTCACGCCGCCGTCGCGATCGTGCTGGTGGATTCCGATGCTGAACTTCACGACGGTGACCCGCAGTTTCCCGACGGCGTCGACATGTCGATGGTGCCCGGTGACACCCGCGGCCTCGATGGCCGCATGATCGGTGTGGCCGGTGGCGCCGCATTTCTGCTGTGTCGGCGAGCACCGCGATTGAACTCTCATTCGGGCCAGTGGGCATTGCCGGGTGGCCGCATCGATGACGGCGAAGATGCTGTGACGGCGGCCCTGCGCGAAACCGATGAGGAACTGGGCCTGCGCTTGGGAACCGACCGAGTGTTGGGACTGCTGGACGACTACCCAACCCGGTCGGGGTATGTGATCACACCCGTGGTGGTGTGGGGTGGCGCCGACCCAGAGATGTCACCATCGCCAGACGAGGTGCAGGCCGTCTACCGCATTGGCCTGCACGCCCTGTGCTGCGATGACTCGCCCCGCTTTATCGACATTCCCGAAAGCGACCGTCCCGTGGTGCAATTGCCACTCGGCAACGATTTGATCCACGCCCCCACCGGCGCGGTGCTGGTGCAGTTCCGATGGGTTGGTATCGAAGGCCGTGCTGCTGATCAGTCGCGGGTTGACGAGTTCGAGCAACCGGTGTTCGCCTGGCGCTGACGAAGCGCCATCACGGCGACAACGTCACGGCAGATCGCCATGGATGACAACCTCGCCAACCGTCTCCCAGCGATGATCGCCGCCCACACCATGGCGGATCAGCGCCGTGCCGGTGGGCATCTCCACGAAGGTGGCATCGCCAGCCAACTGGCGGGTGCGGACCAACTGCTCGGGCGACCAGTTCTCGGTTTCGGTCACCACGGCCATCGCGTCGACCAGGCCCAAGCCGATAGTGAATGCTCCCCCTCGCGGATCGGTCATCGGGTCACACATTGCAGCCGCCGAGCCACCTACGCCAACCAGAAGACCGCCACGGTTGACCACCGCGCATAACGCCGCCCACAACGGTGTGTTCTTCATCACCGTGCGTAAATGAATCGGGGAGTCGCCGACCAGCCACACCGCGTCGGCATCATTCGCCATCGCGACGAAATCATCGCGGCGTGCATCGGGCCGGGTGAGGGCCATCAGCGGCGACGTGGCAACACCCACCCGTTCCCCCCACGCAGCGGCGGCCTCCACCAGCAGGTGTGGCTCCTCGAACGCGTCGGCGGTCGGCACCACCAGCACCTTGCCCGATCGCCCCTCGAGCACGGCGCGCGCGATGTCGTCATTGGCGGTGAATGCACCGCCCCCCATCAGGGCAATCGTTGCGGACATGGCCCGACAGTAGTGCCGAGTTCGCCACTGGCACATCCAGCATCCATCCTGCGAACGGCAACGCCAGTCGGCCCGTGGGGCCGTACTTCAGTAAGCGATGCCCACTGAATCCGACCCTGCAGTTGGGCGTCGGGCATGGTGCGACGCGGTGTGTCGTGCGACCATGGTGCCATGGCGCGTGCACCGCACAGCGACGACGACCGCGGCACCGGGGGGCTACGAGCCATCTGGCCCGCAGTGCGCACACCGGTCGAACCGCCGATGAGCCAATGGGTCATGCCCACATCGGGGCCGTCAGATGAATCGGACATGGTGGCTGTCGGTGCTGATCTGCATCCGGGCACCTTGCTGAGTGCCTACCGCAGCGGGCTGTTCCCCATCCCGGTGCGCCGTCGTCGTATCGGGTGGTTCTCCCCCGATCCGCGCGGCATCATCCCCCTCGATGGGCTCGTGATCAGCCGGTCGCTGCGTCGCAGCATGCGCCGATACGAGGTGCGCTTCGATACGTGCTTCACCGAGGTGGTGCGCCGATGTGGTGACCCGTCACGACCCAGCGGGTGGATTGACGACGGAATCATCGAGGCGTACACCACCTTGCACACCTTGGGCTGGGCACACTCGGTGGAGGTGTTCGACGACGATGATCATCTCGTCGGCGGGCTGTATGGGGTGCGCGTCAATGGGCTGTTCGCCGGCGAATCGATGTTCCATTCCGCCACCGATGCATCGAAGGTGGCTCTGGTGCACCTGGTCGAGTGGCTGCGCCACACCGGCGCCACCCTCCTCGATGTGCAATGGACAACCGACCATCTGCGCAGTCTTGGTGCCATCGATATTGCCCGCAGCAAGTACCTCACCCTGCTGGCCGACGCGATCGGATCCGGCCGCTGATCGTCCGGCGGGGCGGGCGTGCACGGGAATCACCCGGCTCCCCTAGAGGTTCGATAGCGGAACGGCCGCGTCAACAGCCGATACTGGTGGCACTGCCGACCGAATCGACGTCAGCATCCACCGCAGGACCACACAGAACCGGAGCACCGCGATGACCGCTACCCCCGAGACCACCGGCCGCACCCCGGATCGCCCATGGATGATGCGCACCTACTCAGGGCACTCCACGGCGGAGGCATCGAACCGTCTGTACCGCACCAACTTGGCGAAGGGACAGACCGGTCTGTCGATCGCATTCGACCTGCCCACCCAAACCGGGTACGACCCGGATGCGCCGCAATGCACCGGTGAAGTCGGAAAAGTTGGGGTGCCCGTGGCCCACATCGGCCATTTCCGCACCTTGCTCGACCAGATTCCTCCGGGCGAGATGAACACCTCGATGACGATCAATGCCACCGCCGCCTGGCTGCTCGCGCTCCACGTCGTCAATGCCGAGGAGCAGGGCGTGCCCTCGCAGCAGTTGCGTGGCACCACCCAGAACGACATCGTGAAGGAGTACCTGTCGCGCGGCACCTACATCTTCCCGCCGGAGGAATCGCGCCGCCTCATCGTCGACATGGTCACGTGGTGCCATGCGAACGCACCATCGTGGAACCCGATGAATGTGTGCTCGTATCACCTTCAAGAGGCGGGTGCGACACCGGTGCAAGAGATCGCCTATGCGATGGCCACGGCCATCGACGTGCTCGATGCGGTACGCGACTCGGGCCGGGTGCCCGCAGATGAATTCTCACGGGTCTTCGGGTCCATCTCGTTCTTCGTGAACGCCGGTATCCGCTTCGTCGAGGAGATCGCCAAGTTGCGGGCGATGACCGCGATGTGGGAACGCATCGGTCGGGAGCGCTACGGCGTCACCGATGAGCGCGCGCTGCGGTTCCGTTATGGCGTCCAGGTGAATTCGCTCGGTCTCACCGAATCGCAACCGGAGAACAACGTGCAGCGGATCATCTTGGAGATGTTGGCGGTGACGATGTCGCGCGACGCGCGTGCCCGTTCGGTGCAGTTACCGGCATGGAACGAAGCGCTCGGCCTGCCCACCCCATGGGATCAGCAGTGGTCGCTGCGTATGCAACAGGTGTTGGCCTACGAGACCGACCTGTTGGAGTACACCGACATCTTCACCGGATCACATGTGATGGAGGGGTTGACCAGTGATCTGATGTCCGCTGCCACCACCGAACTCGACGATGTGCTATCCCACGGTGGTGCCTTCGCCGCGATCGACACGCTGAAGTCACGCCTGGTGTCGTCGATGGCAGAACGCACTCGGCGTATTGCCAGCGGTGACCAGACGGTGGTTGGGGTGAACCGGTTCACCGAATCCGAGCCGTCGCCCCTCGGCGGTGAGGGAGCGATCCAACGCGTGGATCCCGAGGTGGAGGCGCGCACGATTGCCGAGGTGCACGAATGGCGTGCCGCCCGCGACGAGGACGCGGTGCAGACCGCGCTCACCGCGCTCCGCGATGCCGCCCTCGACGGTCACAACATCATGGAACCATCCATCACCCTCGCTCGTGCCGGTGGCACAACCGGCGAATGGGGCGCCACGCTGCGCGCGGTGTTCGGCGAATATCGCGCCCCCACCGGTGTGGCGGCGGCCCGGGCAGATTCTGCGGGACTGTCAACGGTGGCTGACCGGGTGCGCGCCCTGCCCGATGGTCCTCCGCGTCTACTCGTGGCCAAGCCCGGCCTCGATGGCCATTCGAACGGCGCCGAACAGATCGCTGTTGCGGCGCGCGATGCCGGCATGGAAGTGGTGTACGCGGGTATCCGTTCGACAATCGATCAAATCGTGGCGGCCGCGCGCGACGAAGACCCCGATGTGATCGGCGTATCGATCCTGTCGGGCTCCCACCTGCAGCTGCTGCCTCGCCTCGTCGAGGAGTTGCGCGCAGTCGGTGTGGGCGCCCCGGTCGTGGTCGGCGGCATCATCCCCGATGAAGATCAGCCCGTGCTGCTCGCTGCGGGGGTGGCCGCCGTGTACACCCCGAAGGACTACGACCTGGTGGCGATCATGGACGACATCTGTGACCTCGCCGTTGGTCACCGCGGCGAGCACGCAACCGTCTGATCACGCGTCGGCGCAGCGGCACCACCGAGGTTCAGCCGACGGGGACGCGACGCTCGCGCTCGATCCATGCATCGAGAGTCCGTGACGACTCGAACGAGGTGATCAAGGCATAGCGGGGTGCGGTTCCGGTGTGCACCACCACATGCCAGAGCCGCTGCGTGTCGACAACGAAGCGGGCGCCACGGCCAAGTGGAATGCGCTGCTCGGTCGCCGGGTCGGGCAGGCCCTCGGCGTCGTTGTCCATCACCAGCATGTAGCTGTCGGGATTGTCGGTGAGTTCCACCCAGGTGCGCACCACCCAACCCTCGTTGTCCGGGTTGAAGCGGTTGTTGTCATCACGATGGATCGACCGGATGGCGGCCTCGCGGTCTTGGGGTTCGAGCTTGATGATCCGAACCCGTCCGAAGTTTGCTCCCACCGCCGTGACGTAGTCGCGCAGCGTGGGGGCCACATCGGCATTCGATGTCCACAGTGCGTCCTTGTCGGTTTTGCCCTTGTCCCAGAAACCACGACAGTCCAGTTGACCGTCGGCGGACGCGAGAGGCGCAAAGTTCGTGTCGCCGCCGCTCTTCCAGTCCATGTACTCAAGGTTTTCCCACTCCGCGGCCGGCACGTCGACGGGCATCGGGCGTAGTTCAACCACCCCGGTATCGGCAAGGGCAGGAACCCGCCAGTGCGGCGTGTGCAGTGGAATCGACACACTCCAGTGTTCGGAGTTCGGCCAGAACGCCATGTGGGCAGTCTATGAACCGCGATCACTGTCGAGAGGCCATCCCATCGGCATGGGCCAAAAGGACAACACAACACCGCCAATGCGACACCGCCGACGAGTCAACGCAGTAATGCGCGACCACCACTGAAGCGCGCACCGATCGCTACCTGTACCGGCGTGATCGTGGTCAGCCGGTCGCGATGGTCTCGCGCGGCGGCAGCGTGACGATGACGAACCCCTTTGGGATCTCGATGATCTGCCCGGCCCGGATGGCGCTGGCGTCCTCGAGGTCGTTCAACTCGACGAGATCGCTCACCCGCACGGAGAACTGCGCAGCGATATCACTCAGGGTGTCGCCCGAGCGCACCTCGAACAGGTACGTGTTGTCGTCGACCACCGTCGTCGTCGTCGACGTGGTCGTGGTGGTGCGGATCGGCGGCAGGGTCTCTATCGATGCAATGTCATCACCGCCACCACAGGCTGCCGCCACAGCACATGTCCCCACGATGACCAGCAATGCAGTGATGCGCCGCGACGACACACGCAGCGTCGGCACATCTGATGTAGCCACACCCGATGACGCAACATCCACCGGTGCAGATAGTGGGGTGCCAGAACGCATCGCGGTCATAGTGCCACATCAACACCTGATGCACCGATCCGCTGCGCAGCGCGTTGCCTCCCTATCCTCGCCATGTGAGCACCATGCACGACGCCACCCCCGGCGCCACCCCCGCGGACGCGATGGCCGCCGATGACACCCACCGCGAGTTCCCCGGTGCCCGCACACCCGACCGGTCATGGCGCCTCGATGCCAACGGTGTGGGTATTGCGATCAATGAATGGGGCGACGCCGACGCGCCCGTGCTGATGTGTGTACACGGCGGTGCCGACTTCTCGCGCACCTTCGACGTGTTCGCCCCACTACTCGCCGCCGGCGGTTGGCGGGTGGTGGCATGGGATCACCGCGGCCATGGCGACAGCGACCACACCCACCTGTACTCATTCGATGCGGATCTGCGCGATGCGGTGTGCGTTTTCGACGCGGTGGCACCGAATCGGCCGGTGGCCGTGCTCGGGCATTCCAAGGGGGGCGCGATGATGACCACCTTGGCCGATGCCCAGCCCTACCGTTTCCAGCGGTTTGTGAACATCGATGGCGTGCCCTATCGACGACCAGGTCCCGACCTCGCCGAACACCAGCGCGCCACGACCTTGCGCGCCGATCTCGATGGATGGCTGGCTCATCGTCGCCGCACCGCGGGCAATACGCGCAAACCGGGCACCATCGCCGAGCTGGCCCGGCGTCGCGGGGCGATGAACCCACGCCTGTCCACCGAATGGCTCGAGTATCTGGTCACCGTCGGAGCACGACACGACGACGACGGGTGGCGCTGGAAGCTCGACCCATCGATGCGCATGGGCGGTTTTGGGCCGTGGCGTCCCGAGTGGGCTCTGTACCGGTTGGCCGGCGTGGATTTTCCATTTCTCGGTGTGCTCGTCGGGGCCGATGAACCGATGGGATGGGGCACCCGCCCACGACATGTGGAGCCCTACGTGCCCGCCACCGGTCGCCTCGAATACTTCGAGGACCTCGGGCATTTCATCCATATCGAAGCACCGGAGATGACCGCAGACCTGGTGCTCGACTTCTTGGGAGATCCACGATGACCACGGCTGGTAACACCGCAGCGACAGAGCCCACCGTGACCCTGCGCCACAACCGTGTGGAACTTGCCCTGCATCGCATCCGTGAGGCCACCGGTGACGCTCATCCATTACTGCTCTTGCACGGGCTGGGCGAACGCACCCCGGACCACACTCCCGACGTTGTCGCCTCATGGGACGGCGAGATCTGGGGCCTTGACTTCACCGGTCATGGTGCGTCCACGCTGCCTGTCGGTGGTGGGTACACCGCAGAGATCCTGATGGGCGACGCCGATCTCGCGGTCGACCATCTCGGCACCTGTACGGTGGTCGGCCGTGGCCTCGGGGGCTACGTGGCGTTGCTCATCGCGGGGGCACGCCCCGATGTGGTGCACGGCGCCGTAATCGCCGACGGCCCCGGGCTCACCGGCGGGGCGGTCTCACCCACGTCGCAGGCGGTGGTGCGCCTCGCCGATGTCGGGCGCACACCCGACCCGTACGCGCTGCTGGAACTCGGTCGCGACCTGCGACCGCCGGACTACGCCCTCGATTTCGTCCAGATGGCAACCTCGACCTCGCATCTCGATGAGCCTCTGTGTGTGGCCGCGGCGTTCCGGCCCACTTGGCTGGAGGCGGTGGCGGGCGCTCCGGGCGTGGCTCAGATGGGGCTTCCGGACGCTCTCGATCTGTATCGCTGAGTCATCTGCGGCTCGAAGTACGGCTCAGGAGACGCGGTCGGTGACGTAGGCGGCCAGCGCCGTCAGTTCCTCAACCGCCGACCGATCGACGGCCGGCGCCCCCAACGCAGCCACCGCAGCGACGACGCGTCGGTCGATCTCGGCTTCGAGCGCGGTGAGCGCCCCAGTGTCCACGATCACCTGTTGAATCTGGGCCACTTCATCGTCGGTGATCTGTGGTGAACCGACGCGATCAAGGATCTCGCGTTGCGCGTCGTCGGCGGCGCCGTATGCGCGAGCCAACAGCGGTGTGGGCTTCCCTTCGCGCAGGTCACCACCCACCGGCTTCCCGGTCACTGCGGCGTCACCGAAGGCGCCCATCACGTCATCGCGCATCTGGAATGCCTCACCAAGGGGCAGTCCGTAGGCGCTGAGCGCCGCACCAAGGTCGGAGTCGGGCCGCACACCTGCGGCCGCGGCACCCATATGCAGTGGACGTTCCACGGTGTATTTCCCGCTCTTATAGCGACACACGCGTTCGGCCCGTTCAAGGCTGCGGTCGGCACGCACCGAGCCCACGATGTCGAGAAGTTGCCCGACGTTCAGTTCAATGCGCAGTTCGTTCCACACGCCCCACACCTCGGCGGAGGCACCGGCGAGCAGCATGTCGGAGTACACGAACGCAAGATCGCCCACCAGAATCGCCACACCCTCGCCGAACCGACGCGACTCGCCCGCCCATCCGCCGACGGCGTGGAGGTCGGCGAACAGGCGGTGTGTTGCAACCGCGCCACGTCGCTCGTCGGCATCGTCCATGACGTCATCGTGAAACAACGCGAAGGCATGCATCAGTTCGAATGCCGCACCAATGTCGACGATGGCCGGCACTGCCGAGGTTGGATCACCCGCACCGCCCGCGGCCACATACCCCCAGTGGCAAAACGCTGGCCGCAACCGCTTGCCGCCGGCACGTACCAGTTGACGAACCTGCCCCATCGGTTCGGCGAGATCCGCATCGAGTGCAGCCCAGCGCTCCAGTTCAGGCCCGAGCAGTGCCTCGAGTCGCTCGTCCACCTGCTGAGCGATCACAGCGACAGAGGCAGGGGTCGCGACGCTCACGCTTCTCAGGCTACGCCCGCAATGCGACGCTCACAGGCGGTCGGCCTGCGACGCCATCACCCCTGGGTGGACCGGTCACGCACCGGTGTCGAGATCGGCCACCACCGTGTCGATCCGCAGCCGTGCCGCGTCCACACGTTCGCGACAGATCGCGATCAGTTCAGCGGCTCGGGCCACCCGATCGGCCAGACGGTCAACGTCCACATCAACCGATTCGAGTTCTCCAAGGATCTCATCGAGCTCGGCGAGTGCTGCCGCGTAGGTAATCCCGCTCGAATTCTCTGCATCGTGTTCGTTGGCCATTAGGTGGTCAGCTCCTCGTGGTGGAAATGCCGCGGCTACTCGGCCGGGCGGGGATGCGGACGGTGGACGTGGAAGCGAGCGAGACCACACCGGACATATACGTACCGACCTGACACGCCGGCACGGGTCGGCACCGCGGTACCCACCCGTGATGGTGGCCCCTGGTCATGATGCGGCATCTCCGGTGGCGCGGTCATCGACGTCGGTCACCGTCGTCGTCACCGTGCCGTCGGCCACGGCGGTGGTCAGCACATCACCGAGCTGCACATCGTTGATCGAACGCACCACCGACCCGGTTGATGTCGTGGTGATCGACCATCCACGCGCCAGCAAATTTGCCGGGTCGACTGCACGCCGACGACGCTCCATCGCCAAGACCTGTTCGTCGGCCAGCCGCAGCCGGGCCGGCACCAGTCGAGCCATGTCGGCGCCACGACGCACCAGGGCCTGATCAGCGCGCTCCAATGTGGCTCGCACCCCCACCAGACGTTCCCGGCGGGCCCGCAGGCGTTCATCGGATCGGCTCACCGCGGCATGGGTACGCCCTGCCACCCGATGTGCCCGAGTACCGAGATCCGCGGTCGCGGCCGTCATTGTGGAACTCGCAGTGGTGACAATGTCGCGCCATAACGACTCCGACGTGGCGACGGCAGCGCGCACCATGTCGATGAGCGCCCCGGCAACTGCCGTGGGTGTTTTGTAGGCGGCATAGGCCACATCATCGGCCACGGTGTGGTCGATCTCATGGCCGATACCGGTGAGTACCGGCACCGGGCACAGCGCGATCGCCCGGGCAACCTCGGCGGTGTCGAAAGCGGCGAGTTCGTTCCGTGCCCCGCCACCACGCACCACCGCGATCACGTCCACGTCGCGGCGCACCAGTTCGGCAATGCCTGCAGCGATCATCGGTGGCGCATCGTCGCCCTGCACGCGGGCATCAACGGCAGTCACCGTGAATCCGATACCCGACGACGCCAACTGGTCGGTCAGGTCATGCCATGCCGCCGAACCGACACTGGTGACCACGCCGATATGCAGCGGTACCGGTGTCATGGACAGCGCGGCGTTGCGGTCCAAAAGCCCATCGGCAGCCAGTTGCCGCAACACTGCATCGCGGGCCGCTGAGATGTCACCAAGGGTGAACTCGGGATCGATATCTGCAAGTTTCAACCCGAGGCGGCCGGTGGGGGCATATACATCGAGGGTGCCGCGGATCCGGATGCGGGTGCCGTCGGTGAGTTCCAATCGATGCTGCGCCAGCAGCGGCCGGAGCGCCTTCTTGGCGTATGCGAAGAACTGCACGTTGAGCGAGGCCTTATCACCATCGACTTCCTCGACGAGCGAGAAGTAGGTGTGCGGGCCACGAACGGTGAGCCCACTGATCTCGCCAACAACCCATACCCCCGCGCCGAAGGCGTCGCGCAGAGCGGAGTTGATCGCGCCGGTGAGTTCACCGACGGTGTAGGTGACGGCGCCGTCGCCGTCGGTCATCGCCACCAGGGTCGACGTGGGGCGCGGCGACCCGCACCCAGCGGGGTGGTCATCCACGAGCGACCGCTGACCTGCCAGGCCGATGCCGTGTCATCGGCCGGGGGGATCGCAACCGCGCGTGGCCACAGCGCGTCGACAGCCGCCGCGATGGCGGCCATCTCGGCCTCATCGGGTGTGGGCGTGACCTGCAGCGACGATGAACTCACAACGGCACGTTCCCGTGTTTGCGCTGGGGAAGCTCTTCGCGCTTGGTCTCGAGCACCCGCAGCGCCGCGACGACCTTGCGTCGCGTCTCCGACGGGGCGATGACATCATCGATGAAGCCACGTTCGGCTGCGGCATACGGGTTGGCGTAACGCTCGGTGTAATCGGCAACCAGTTCGGCACGTCGGGCCACCGGGTCGGCGGCTTGTTGGAGTTCGCGACGGTAGATGATCTCGACAGCGCCCTGCGGCCCCATCACGGCAAGTTCTGCCGACGGCCAGGCGAAGGCCACATCGGCCCCGACCGACTTCGAGTTCATCACCACGTATGCACCGCCGTAGGCCTTGCGGGTGATGATCTGCACGCGCGGCACGGTCGCTTCGCAGAAGGCATAGAGCAACTTCGCGCCGTGGCGAATGATGCCCTCATGTTCCTGGTTCACACCGGGGAGGAAACCGGGAACATCCACAAAGGTGACGAGTGGGATGTTGAACGCATCGCAGGTACGCACGAACCGGGCAGCCTTCTCCGACGACTCGATGTCGAGTACCCCGGCGAGCACCATTGGCTGGTTACCCACGATGCCCACCGTGCGGCCGTCGATCCGCGAAAAGCCACACAGCATCGACATCGCCCAGTGCGGGAAATACTCCATGAATTCGCCGTCATCGACCACCGATTCGATGACCTTGCGCATGTCATAGGGCAGGTTCGCGCTATCGGGCAGGATCTCGTCGAGTTCGGGGCACAGGCGTTCCGGATCGTCATCGCAGTCGACCGAGGGAGGTGACTCGAGGTTGTTCTGCGGCAGGAACGACAGCAGGTACTTCACCTCATCAAGGCAGGCTTGCTCGTCGGAGGCAACGAAGGTGGCCACACCGCTCTTGGAGGCATGGCTCATGGCTCCGCCGAGTTCTTCGAGGGTGACGTCTTCGCCGGTCACGGTCTTCACCACGTCGGGTCCGGTGATGAACATGTGCGACGACTCGCGCACCATGAAGATGAAGTCGGTCATCGCGGGTGAGTACACCGCACCCCCGGCGCACGGCCCGAGGATCACCGAGATCTGCGGGATGATCCCCGATGACTGCACATTGCGGCGGAAGATGCCGCCATAGGAGGCAAGGCTGACCACGCCTTCTTGGATACGCGCGCCGGCGCCGTCGTTCAGACCGATCAGCGGAGCACCAGTTGACGCCGCCAGGTCCATGACCTTGTGGATCTTCTCGGCAAACACCTCGCCGAGCGCTCCGCCGAACACGGTGAAGTCCTGGCTGAACACGAACACCTTGCGTCCATCGACGGTGCCCCACCCGGTGACCACACCATCGGTGTAGGGGTGATCTTCGAGGCCCGCCGCGTGCGCGCGGTGTCGAGCCAACATGTCGAGCTCGTGGAAGCTGCCCTCATCGAGCAGATAGTCGATGCGCTCACGCGCCAGCATCTTTCCTTTGGAGTGCTGACGTTCAACGGCGCGTTCGCTGCCAGCATGCAGGGCTTGTTCACGCCGTGCGTGGAGATCGTCGAGACGTTCGCTCATGGAGGTCACGGGAGGCGAGGCTAGTCGCCGGACCCCTCATCGCCTGATTTGTTCGCACGGGCCCCACGACGCGCCCATCGGCGCCTTCCAGCGGTGATCTGCAACGGATTCCGTACCAGCGATGAGCAGATGTCGACCCAACAGATGTCAGCCGCCGGCCGACACCACCGGGGCGGTCGTCACGATGGTGGCCTCCGACCCCGCATCGCCCCCAATGGTGGTGGCCGTTGGGTCGACGATGGTGGTTGCTGTGGGGTCCACGATCGATGTCGGGACCACCACCGTGCTCGAGGTCGTTGCCGGCGCCGAACCGTCCTCGGCCGACACCACGAGATCCGCGGTCATGCGCACGGTGGCGCCCGTCACCAGATCGGCACTGAGCGTCAGCGTCCACTCTCCGGTCACATCGAGGGGCAGGCCGGCGTCAGGCGACAACCGCGCAATACCGATGCCATCGAGTGGGATGTCCTGCACGACGCCGCGGCCATAACTCCCGATCCACGGGTCGAGCTCCAATGTGAGATCGCTGATCGGTGCCGGCGTCGATGTGACATGAACCTCGATTTCGTTGAGGCCGACCCGCAGCGGAGTGACCGACACCGTGGCGGCGAACCCGTTGGCACTGTCGAGTGGCACCACGACGTCGTAGGTGCGCTCAGGGATCTGCGAGACCTTCGGCGGGTTGAACGACAACAGCCACCCAGAGAACGCCAACGCCACAATGCCGAAGGTGGCTTCAAAGCCGAAGGCCCGCCGCAGGCGATCGGCGGGGCGCGCCGGCATCTCACGTAGTCGCCGCAGTTGCGCAATGGCCTGCTGGCGCAGCGCCAAGGTGACAAGCACCAGAATCACCACCACCACGGTCTTCAGCACCAACACCTGACCGAACGACGAGGTGAGGATGGCCGAACCGGCCAGGCGATAGGTCTCGAGCAGGCCGGTGACGATGGTGACCAGCAGCGCCGGGGTGACATAGCGCGAATGTGCGCGCACCGCTTGCACCAGATCTTCGCCACCGGGGCCGGCGAGCACCACCCGGCTGATGAGCAAGGCGCCGCCGATCCACATGCCAACAGCGAGAACGTGGACCATATTGACCAGCACGCCGAGAGCGACCAGATCGCCCTCCACTCGCGACAGGCCGGTGGTGGCTGCCGTAGCGGTCACCAGACCCAGCGCGAGGCCGCGTGAGGTTTCGTCGTAGAGACGCTCGGGGTACCACGCCAACCAGCCACATGCCGCGATTAGGAAGAGGCGGATCACGGCTGCGGTTCCGGGCAGACCGGTGCTCGGCAGATCGAACCACGTCACCGGACTAAGAGCCGACCCGAACGACCGACCGGTGAGATCGGCGGTGAGTGCTACCACGTGGATGTACCCACCGAAGGTGCCCGCGCCCACCAACACCCACATGAACCTCTGAGTGACCTGATACAGCGGACCTTCTGGCCACCCGATGATGATCAGCATCACCGCTCCGAAGATGGCCAGCGCGGCAGTGCCTGCCACGTATCGACCGAACCACAGCGCACCACCGGTTGATCCCACCGGTTCCACGTCGCTGGTTGCGCTTGGCAGGGCGGTGGCCGCCACGGTCACCGTCGTCACCTGGCTGTTGCCCGGAGATGTCACGGCCCCGGGGGTATCGGCGGCCACTGAGAAGGCGATGAGATCGGTGGCGATTGGCTGTTCGAGTTCGTCGCGCAGCAGCCAGGTGATAGTGCATGCACCCTTCGGGAAGGGACTGAGCACCTCGACATTGAAGGTCAGATCATCATCGGCGAGCTGTGGAATGCCGGTGTTCTGCGGTTGGGCGGGCACACCGCAACCAACGGCAACGGTGAAGGTCTCGTCGGCGCGCACCGGCTGATTGAACGAGAACGTGAGAAATGACGGGGAGGTACCCAGGGTTGCGCCATCGGCCGGCGTTGATGCCACCAACTGGTTGTCACCGGTTTGGGCATGGGCCACGCCGTCGGCACCCACGCCAAGAAGACCCACGCCGATCACAGCAGCGAGGGTGAACAATGTGCGTCGCACAACAGCGCACAGTGAGCGCCGCACCGCACAGCGGTGTCGCGCCACACCGGTGCTGCCACGCGACGGGGTGGGCCGCCCGACGCGGGGCACATTTGTGACCACGGTGGACACGGTAGCCATCGCCCATGGGTCGGCTCTGTCATCCCCGCTGTCATCTTCGCGAACCGTCATCAAGCGATTCGTCGTCGTCGCGGTCTCGCGCGATGATATGCCACATCGTCGTCGCGATGCGATGCCCCATCACTAGTGTGAGCACATGGCCACCCAGTCGCTGTACCGCCGCTACCGGCCACGCCGTTTCAGCGAACTAAAGGGTCAAGACCACATCGTGCGGGCCCTGCGTGACGCAGTGCGCGCTGGCCGTGAAGGCCAGGCATACCTGTTCTCCGGACCGCGTGGTACCGGCAAGACCACGACGGCGCGAATTCTGGCCAAGGTGCTGAACTGCACCGACCCCGTCGATGGGGAACCGTGCTGTGCGTGTGAGTCATGTCTGGCGGTGGAAGCGGGCAACTCCTACGACGTGTTCGAGCTCGATGCGGCGTCGAACAACTCGGTCGATGATGTGCGCTCTCTGATCGACAAGGTGTCGCTCGGCACGCCCGGTCGCCACAAGGTGTACATCCTCGACGAGGTCCACATGTTGGGCCCGGGGGCATCGGCGGCGCTGTTGAAAGTGCTCGAGGAGCCGCCATCTCACGTGGTGTTCGTTCTGGCCACAACCGATCCGCAACGGCTGAAAGACACGATTCGCTCACGCACTCAGCATCTGCAGTTCCATCTACTGCCGTCGGACACCTTGGCTGATCATGTGCGTTGGGTCGCCGACGATGCCGGCATCGAACTCGACGAGGACATGTTGGATGCGGCTCTCGACCGTGGCGGTGGGTCGGCACGCGACACCTTGTCGGCGCTGGAGTTGCTGGCATCCACCGGTGGTGAGGACAGCGAGCGAATCGACCTCGGCGAGTTCACAACCTCGGTGGCGAACCGTGACGCCGGCCAAGCCCTCGCGGCGGTTGCCCACGCGGTGAATGCAGGTCATGACCCACGCACCCTGTGCGAGCACCTTCTGCGTCACCTCCGCGACCTGTTCTTGTCGTTGATGGCTCCAGAGCTGGTGCACGCCCGCGCCGACCGCATCGACGAACTCGCCACAACCGCACGGGAGATGGGCGCCGCCGATGTGGTGCGTACCATGGAGCGCCTCGGCACGGCACTGGTCGAGATGCGCTTCGCCCCCGACCCGCGGATCATGCTCGAGGTGGCGCTGGTGCAATTGACCCATGACGCCACCGGCGACGACACCTCGGCTCTGGCGTCACGACTCGATCGCCTGGAGAAAGCCGTGGCGGCTGGCGCAACCGCAGCGGCCGCGCCGGCACCTGCACCACGTGATCCGGCTACCGGTCGCGCGGTGGTGGGTGGTCGTGCACGCCGCGGCGACGCCAGTGGGTCGATCCCTCGTCCCAACGCCGAGGCTGCGGCACCCGCGGATGCACCAGCACCCGCCGCAGCACCATCGAGTGCCGCAGCGCCGGAACCGGCGACCGTGACCGACACACCAGCGCCCACTGCAGCCGTAGCAACAGCCGCACCGGTGGGGCCGATCGACACACAGCGGTTCGCTCAGATCTGGGATGACGCTGTGAAGCCGGCCCTGCGGCCGATCGTTCGTGCGCTGTACTCGCCGTGCGATGTCGCGTCGATCAGCACCGAGGGTGGCGCCGCCACGTTGGTGATGTCGGCACCCACACCGGCTCACGCCGATAAATGCACCCAGCACATCGACGCCGTCACCGCCGCTGTGTCCGCTGCACTGGGCATGCCGGCCACGGTGAGCATCACCGGTGCCGGCGCCGCCGCCTCACCCACGCCCTCTGCTTCCGGTGTGTCAACTGCCGGCGCAGCGGCCCCCGCCCCCGTCGTCGACGATGAGATCGTCGACCCTGATGAACTCACCAACGCACCCTCGGTGCCGGCCGCCTCGCCGGAGGAGGCAGTTGCTGACATCTTCCCGAACACCCGCATCGTGACGACCGACGAGTGACACCATGGCCAGCTTGTACACCCCTCCTGTCCAGACCCTGATCGATGAACTCGGTCGTCTGCCCGGTGTTGGCCCGAAGTCCGCTCAGCGCATCGCCTTTCATCTGCTGAAGCTGCCCGAAGCCGATGCCGAGCGGTTGGCTGCGGCCATCCGTGATGCCAAGGCCCGGGTGCGCTTTTGCGATCGGTGCTTCAATGTGGCCGAATCCACCCTGTGTCCGATCTGCGCCGATGACCGCCGTGATGCGTCAATGCTGTGCGTGGTGGAGGAGTCGCGTGACATCGTCGCGTTGGAACGCACCGGCGAGTTCAACGGCCGCTATCACGTGCTGATGGGGTGCATGAACCCGCTTGAAGGCATCGGACCCGACCAGTTGAAGATGCGCGAATTGCTGCTGCGCCTCGAGCCCGAAGGTGTGCGCGAAGTCATCATCTGCACGAACCCGAACACCGAAGGTGAAGTCACCGCCATGTATCTGTCGAAGGTGCTCACACCCCTGGGCGTGACCGTGACCCGATTGGCGAGTGGCCTGCCCGTCGGCGGCGACTTGGAGTACGCCGATGAGTTGACGCTGGGGCGTGCCTTTGAGGGCCGCCGTGCCGTCGACAACACCGCCTAGACCAGATGCGATTCAGACATCGTCGGCGCCAACCGGTGCGATTCATTCCCGTCCTCCACGTCAATGATCTCGCAACCGCAATTACTTTCTGGAAGTCCGTGGGCTGCACTGTCGAGCAGTTTGACCACATGTATGGCTTCGTGATCTGCGACGGTGACGAGGTTGTCCACCTCCGAGTCGATCCCACGGTGGGGCCCTCACCGAGGGTTCATGCAACTGGGGAGATCATGATCATCGTGAACGACCCCGTGACGTGGTGGACGCGCTGTGAGTCGGCAGGGTTGGACCCGACTCGCCTAGTCGACGAGCCATGGGGTGTGACCGAGTTTCGCATCACGGATCCGTGGGGAACGATGTTACGAATCGGGCATCCACACTGATGCACGATCACCACCCAAACAGCTGTGGACGGTGTCGTGCTCAGGCGACGCGCAGAATCAGAGCGTCGCCCTGGCCACCACCGCCACATAGAGCAGCCGCGCCGTAGCCGCCACCACGACGGCGTAACTCATGGGCGAGGGTGAGCGCGAGCCGATTGCCGCTCATGCCGATGGGGTGACCCACAGCGATTGCTCCACCATTCACGTTGACGACGTCCGCGCTCACGCCGAGGTCGGCGACCGAGGCAATGCCAACCGCGGCGAATGCCTCGTTAATCTCGAACAGAGCCATGTCGTTCACTCCGAGATCGGTGCGCGACAGTGCCGCGCGAATGGCGTTCGACGGCTGCAGGAGCAACGACGGGTTGTCGGGGCCAGCCACCATGCCATACGACACGTACTCGGCCAGATGCTCCACACCGCGATCGGCTGCGGCGCGTTCGGACATCAACACGATCGCCGAGGCACCATCGGAGATCTGCGATGCATTGCCCGCTGTGATGGTGCCATGCCCGCCGAAGGCACCCCGCAGAACGCCGAGACTGTCGGCGGTGGTGTCGGCACGGATACCTTCATCGGTGGTGACACGCACCGGATCGCCGCGGCGTTGAGGCACGTCCACCGCAACGATTTCGTCGGCGAGTCGCCCGTTCTTGGTGGCATCGGCGGCGCGTTCGTGCGATGCAGCAGCGAACTCGTCCTGGGCGGCGCGGCTGATGCCGCCGTCGGCGTAGGTCTCCGTGCCCGCTCCCATCAAGCAGGCGTCGAAGGCACACCACAGGCCGTCGGCGACAATGGCATCCATCAGTTCGGTGTTGCCGTAGCGGAACCCACCGCGCGCCCCGGGCAGCAGGTGTGGCGCATTCGTCATCGATTCCATTCCACCGGCGACCACGATGTCGGCATCTCCGGCGGCGATCATCTGATGTGCGAGGTAGATCGAGTTCAGACCTGACAGGCACACCTTGTTCACGTTCACCGACGGCACACCCATGGGAATGCCCGCGCCCACCGCAGCTTGACGCGCCGGCACTTGACCCTGGCCAGCCATCAGCACCTGGCCCATGATCACGTGGTCCACCTCGTCGGGCGCCACTCCGGCGCGCTCGAGAGCCGCTCCGATGGCGACCGCGCCGAGCTGGGCGGCGCTCATCGAGGAAAATGCGCCCGACATCTTCCCGATCGGGGTGCGGGCTCCGGCGACGATGCGTGTGCTGCTCATGGTGCGCACCGTAGTCAATGTGCCCTCAGCAGCCGCAGTAGTCGTCAGGATCTGCCGATGTGGCATCGGCGCTCCGACTTCATCCCCGAAGTTACCTGTGAGTAGGTTTCTCCTATGTCGACCACAGACGCCATCCGTGACGCCATCTTGGCCGGCGCCCCCGGCCCCGATCTCGCCGCACTTGCGATCCCCGAGTCGTATCGCGCCGCCTACGTCCGCCGTGACGAGGTGGACATGTTCGAAGGGGTCGAATCGGCCGATAAGGACCCCGCCCAGTCGTTGCACGTCGACGAGGTGACCACCCCCGAACTCGCACCCGATGAGGTGTACATCGCGGTCATGGCCTCGTCGATCAACTTCAACACCGTGTGGACCTCCATCTTCGAGCCGTTGCCCACCTTTGGTTTCCTCGACCGGCTCGCCCGCGAATCGGAATGGTCGGCGCGCCACGCCCGCGACGAACACATCATCGGTTCAGATGCCTCCGGTGTGGTGTTGCGCGTCGGCTCGGCCGTGCGTAACTGGGCACCCGGCGACCGGGTGACGGTGCATTGCAACCACGTTGACGACCAGGACCCGTCTGCCCACGACGATTCGATGCTGGCGTCAAATCAGCGCATCTGGGGTTTCGAGACAAACTTCGGTGGCCTTGCCGACCTTGCCGTGGTGAAGGCCAACCAGTTGATGCCCAAACCCTCCCATCTCACCTGGGAAGAGGCAGCGGTGAACGCCCTGTGTAACTCGACCTCGTATCGCATGCTGGTCAGCGACAACGGCGCCCGCATGAAACAGGGCGACTCGGTGTTGATCTGGGGCGCCACCGGCGGCATCGGCGGCTACGCCGTGCAGTACGTGTTGAATGGCGGCGGCACCCCGATCGGTGTGGTGTCGTCGCCTGAACGTGCGGCCCTGCTGAATGAGATGGGATGCGAGGCGGTGATCGATCGTCGCGCCGAGGGCTACAACTTCTGGTCCGACGACACCACCCAGGACGAATCCGAATGGCGACGCTTCGGCAAGAAGATCCGCGAGCTCACCGGCGAAGACCCCGACATCGTCTTCGAACATCCCGGCCGTTCCACCATGGGAGCATCCGTCTTCGCGGTGAAGCGTGGCGGCACGGTGGTGACCTGCGCGGCGACCAGTGGCTACATGGTTGAGTTCGACAACCGTCACTTCTGGATGAAGTTGAAGCGGCTGCTGTCGTCACACTTCGCGAACTACGCCGAATCATGGGCGGCGAACCGGCTCATCGACCAGGGCCGCATTCAGCCGCTGCTGTCCACCACCCACCCGCTCTCCGACGTGGGCGCCGCGGCGCGCAGCGTGCACCGCAATGAGGTCGAAGGCAAGGTTGGAGTGCTGTGTATGTCGCCCGAGGCAGGCCTCGGTATCGACGACATGGAGAAGCGCGAACGCATCGGCGTGGACCGCATCACCATGTTCCAACGCCACGCCGGCTGAGAACAACCCGCAGCGTCAACCCGGCTCATCACCACCGGTGCGGATGGGGCAGACTGTGCAGATGCTGCTCACAGAGATCGACCACGTTGCTATTGCTGTCCGCGACCTCGAAGCGGCCATCGACTACTACCAGCGCGCCTTTGGCGCCACGGTCGACCATCGCGAGGTTGTCGAGTCCGACGGTGTGGAAGAGGCCTTGTTGAAGGTCGCCGAAAGCTACGTCCAGTTGCTCACCCCCACCCGCGACGACTCTCCGGTGGCCAAGGCCATCGAGAAGCGCGGTGAGGGTCTGCACCACATCGGCTACCGCGTGGCCGACTGCGCCGAGGCACTCGCGGCAATGGTGGCAGCTGGTGCCACACCCATCGATGCGGCACCACGCCCCGGCAGTCGCGGCACGACGGTCGCGTTCATGCATCCCAAGGGGTCGTTCGGCACGCTGATCGAACTGGTCCAGGAGTGACCCGCCGCGTCTGCGGTACACCACGATGACCTCGTTGCCGGCAGCTGTCCTGTGGGACATGGACGGCACTCTGGTCGATACCGAGCCGTATTGGATCGCCTCTGAGCGATCGCTGGTGGCCCGCTACGGCGGTGAATGGCCCGACCACCACGCCCACCATCTGGTGGGCTTCGACCTGCTCGACGCGGGTGCGTACATCGCCGAACACGGTCCCGTGCCGCTGACACCGGCCGAGATCGTCGACGACCTTCTCGACGGGGTAACCGCACGGGTGCACGACGAAATCCCGTGGCGACCAGGCGCAAGAGAGTTGCTCGCCGACCTTGTGGCCCATGGTGTGCCGTGTGCACTGGTGACGATGTCGTGGCGCCGCGTGGCCGCTGCAGTGGTCGATGCGCTGCCGCCGGGCTCGTTCACCACGGTGGTCTGCGGCGACGATGTCACCCACGGCAAACCGCATCCTGAGCCGTACCTCACCGCCGCACACCGCCTTGGTGTGGCCGTTGGTGAGTGTGTGGCGATCGAGGACTCACCCACCGGTGCCCGATCGGCAGTCGCCGCCGGGTGCCGCACCCTCGGCGTGCCGAATGTGGCCGCCATTCCCGACGATGTCGGTGCTCACCTCATCGGGTCCCTCGACGGCGTTCGCGCCCACGACCTGATGGCACTCACCACATGACCACCGAGCCATGACGGCACACCGCCGATGAGCGACGAGCAACCGCCCGACACGGAGGTGGCCGACGACCCGGTGCCCGATGACCCGTTGACCCACGACGACTCGACAACGTCAGCGGAGCAATCGTTGTCGAGCAACGGGCTCACCCCGATAGCGCGATGGTGGGCGACACCACTGAACCGTGTGCTGGCCATCACCGCGGCAGTGCTCGTGGTCGTCGCTGCCCTAGTCGGTGCTCTCCGCGGCGGCACTGACCCAGTCACCAACGATGTCGCAGACGATCAGACACAGACGGGGTCGGAGAGCGACGCCACCGGTGGCGCCACGGCCGTCACGTTGCCCCCACCGGAACCCTCCGGGCCGATCCCGGTCGACATCTGGACGCCGTACTGGACGCTGGCCGACCATCTCGCCGACCCGGCACGTCTGGCCACGCAACTGAATAGTGTGCGCGAGGCCTCACCGTTCTGGTTTGCAGCACCCAACACCGCGACGGACCCCACCGCAGATGTGGTCGTTGACCGCTACGCCGACCCGTCACGCGCCGCCGAGTTCATCGCCGCCATCAACGAGTCAACCGCCGTTGTGGTGCCGTCGATTCTGGATCTGCTGCCTGCGGGCACCATGGCCGGCATCCTCGCTGACGACGATCTGCGCCGCGCCCACATCGATGCGATTATCCGTTTTGCCGACGCGTACGACGTGGACGGGATCGACATCGATTACGAACAGTTCGCATTCGCTGATGACCGGTCGACGTGGCCGACCACAGCGGAGAACTGGGTGATGTTTCTCACCGAACTCGACGCCGCTCTCGCTGACGACGGCCGCACACTGAGCGTCAGCATTCCAGCCGTGTACGACCCGGCCATCACCGGTGGCGACCGGGGCTACTGGGTGTACGAGCACGGCACGATCGCGGGCATCGTCGACAACGTGCGCATCATGGCGTACGACTATTCGACCTCGGCGCCAGGGCCAATTGCGCCGCTCGACTGGGTGCGTACTGCCGCCACCGGAGTGATGTCGGAGGTGCCGCCGGCCTATCGCGATCGGATCGTTCTCGGCATCCCGGCCTATGGCTACAACTGGGTGGTGTCGACGGCGGGCACCTGCGCCGATGATGCGCCGGCGCGTACCTCGGTGAACGCAGCCACGATCGATGACCTGATTGAACGTCGCGGGGGTGTTGCTGCCTACGACCCACTGAGCGCCGAGTGGGTGTATGAGTACACGCTCGCAGTCGGCGGTGACGACGGTGTTGATGCGGTGAGTTGTCTGCAGACCCGTCGGGTGCACTGGGTGGATGCCGAGGGTGTGGCCGCGCGAGTGAATGTGGCCCGCGAGTTCGGCTTCGGTGGGGTGGCGCTGTGGGCACACGGCTATGACGATGATGAGGTGTGGTCCGCACTCATCGACACCGCCAGTGCACCACTGGCACCTGGCTGACACCTCCCGATGGTGGCTCAGTCATCGGTCGTGGCGCCATCGGGCAGCAGGTTCACGACCAACATCGTGACGAACGCGATGAGCGCCATCGAGGCAAGCGTTGCGAAGCCGAGGCTGCGGAACCACACATCGGTGCACGCCGGCCCCGATGCCGAACACACCCCGGCGTCGAGGTCTGGCTGCCATTCGATGATGGTGTGGTAGCCCGCCACCACCGCACCGAGGCTCGACAGCCATGCGACCGTCACCCGCGATTCGATGTTGCGCCATAGCGCCACCGCCGCCACGACCACGATCGGGTACATCGCGATGCGCTGATACCAGCAGAGGGTGCACGGCACGTAGTTCGCGACCTCCGAGAAGTACAACGAACCGGCTGTGCTCACCGCCGCAATACCCAGCGTGATGGTGCTCCGCCACTCGATGATGATCGATCGCCATGCTGCAGCGGCGGGCACCACCATCGCCGCGAGCGTCATCAACGCCACGCCCAGAGCCACGATGGCCAGCAATGCCGTGACGGTCTGCAGCACCTCGGTGAGCCGGTACGTATTGAATGCGATCATGCCCACGCCCCGCACCCGTGATGGGTCGCACCCAGGATCACATTCCACCTACAGGGCATCGATGTTGGCGGCACGTCGTGGGTCACGCCACAAGTCTTGCCGCCCGGGTCGGGGTGATGCCATCACAACATCCAGCACGACATCCGTCACGACATGAGGACACCGTCGCCGACCAGTAGGGTTCAGGCATGCTCGAGTTCACATCTGTCAGCGTCTCGTCGTACGAAGCGGCGACCCTCAGCGACGCACTCAACGCCCACGCTGCCGACGGATGGTCGGTCGTGCAGATTGTTCCCGCGGGCACCGTGATCGTGGCCTACCTGTCGCGGCCCGCCACCGGTGCATCATCTGACACCGCCACCACTGCCACGGCCGCAACTGCTGCCGTTGCCGCAACGGCCGCCGCAACACCGGTGGTGGATGCTCCGGCGCCAGCACCCGCGCCTGCACCCGCAGCCGAGCCCATGGCCGCTGCTGCACCGGCACC
>Ga0181600_10000119_pt1 | contig 54069 bp, 51 predicted proteins | sample 041ome_2_FD_132982 | JGI IMG/M metagenome (GOLD analysis project Ga0181600, IMG submission 132982) | Coastal salt marsh microbial communities from the Groves Creek Marsh, Skidaway Island, Georgia - 041406US metaG (megahit assembly) | ecosystem: Environmental > Aquatic > Marine > Intertidal zone... | reverse complement strand
CTAAGACAATGGTATTACCGTCCGGCGACCAGCTTAGGTTAGTCAGGTATTGGTCGTGCTCGATGCCGTCCGTCTCTAGGTATACTGCTTTCTTCTTGCCTTTGTGCAGGACGCCTACCCTGGCGTACTCTGAACCTTGCCCCGCCATTGGGTATTTGATCTCGCGCAGCGAACCTGGCGTAGATTCAATATCTAAAAGCGGGTAATTTGATACAGCAGATTCATTTTTCTCGTAGAACGCAATAGCATCACCGCTCTCGTTCCAAAACAACCCTTCTGTAATGCCAAATTCACTGCGGGCGATTGCTTGGCCAGCAACAATATTGGCATCCTCGTGGAAGGTCACTTGCTGCATACTTCCGTCTTCGCTCCAGTTGACGTAAACGTTGTTGTCTACCGTGTAGGCAGCATTTAAAGCCGAAGAGAGGTGTACATTCCCAGCGCCTTCAGCCATGCTAAACAGCGAAGAAGCTACTTTTGATTCTACGTTATAGGTGAACAAGTGGCCCTTTTGGGTAAAGTGTACATTTTGCCCGTCTTGGGACCAATTGAGCATCCAGGTACCGCCAATTTTTGTATCAAAATTGGCCAAAGCTTCATTGATCTCGCCTGCAGATACACGGCCTGTTTCTTCACCACTTACGGCATCAACAATGGCCAAGCTTTGGTAGTTATCGACCACATGAGAATAGCTGTCGCTGCCCGGTACCCATTGTGGTAAAATCAATCCTTGTGGGTAGTACTTGCGGCCATTTAGAACGGCATCTTGAAGCGTAAGCGTTGTTTGGGCAATACTGGTTAATGAGACTAATAGTGCCGCAGTTAAAATGAAGTACTTTTTCATTTGGGTTTATTTAGTAGTATCTGAATCTATGTTTCCGTCCACCAAACGGATCACGCGCTTGGCGTGTTGTGCGATATCTTCTTCGTGGGTCACGAGCACCACGGTATTTCCCGCAGCTTGGATATCGTCAAAGAGTTTCATGATTTCAATGGAAGTCTTAGAATCTAGGTTACCCGTAGGTTCATCAGCCAGAATGAGGGCAGGCTTGTTCACTAGGGCACGAGCAACGGCTACACGCTGACGCTGGCCCCCCGAGAGTTGGTTAGGTCGGTGGTCCATGCGGTCGGCAAGACCTACCTGCTCCAAAACTTCTGCCGCTCGGGCCAATCGTTCTTCTTTACTCAATCCTGCATACACCAGCGGTAGGGCAACATTTTCAAGTGCTGTAGAACGTGGGAGTAGGTTAAAGGTCTGAAAGACAAAGCCAATTTCGCTGTTGCGAATGTCTGCCAATGCATTGTCGTTCAGCGAGCTTACATCGGTACCGTTCAGCTCGTAGCTGCCGCTTGTAGGCGTATCCAAACAACCCAACAAATTCATCAAGGTAGACTTACCAGAACCAGATGGGCCCATTAAGGCAACGTATTCGTTTTTTGAAATATCGAGATAAATGCCCTTCAAGACATGTACGGTTTGCGCACCTAATTTGAAATCGCGCGTGATGCCGCGCAATTGGAGAATGGCATCTGTGGTTGGCATATGGGTCCTTTAGGTTGGTTAGGAGGCTTAAAAATAGCTATTCGTAGTCAAACTCGCTGAGTTCGAGCCACCTCATTTCCTTTTCGTCCAATTCAGCCAATACTTCCTTTATCTCCTCAGCAGCCGTTGCTACTTCTTCCGGATCTTGCTCGGTTCCTTCGAAAACTGCATTCAGTGCATCACGACGGGCTTCCAGGGCTTCAATCTGACCGGGCAATTCGTCCCACTCGCGCTTTTCCATGTAGCTGAGCTTGGTCTTGACCTTCTCTTTTTTGGACTCTTCCTTCGGCACCTCTTTCGCTACTGATGTGCGTATGGCGTCAATCCTCTTTTGCTCCTCGCGCCACTCATAGTAGCGTCCGTTAAAATCTTTAATGCGTCCGCCGCCTTCGAAAACAAAGAGGTGATCACACAATTTATCCAAGAAATATCGGTCGTGACTGACCACGAGCAAGCAGCCTGAATATTCTTCTAAAAAGCTCTCTAAAGCTTGAAGGGTAAGTATGTCTAGATCATTGGTCGGCTCATCGAGAATGAGGAAGTTCGGGTTCTTCATCAAGATGGTGAGCAAGAACAATCGGCGACGCTCCCCGCCACTTAAGGTACTCACGTAGGAGTACTGCTGGTGGCTGTCGAATAAGAATCGCTCACACAGTTGCGAAGCGGTCAGTTTATGTCCCTTCTTTAGTGTGATATACTCCCCAATCTCTTGCACCACCTCAATGACTTTGAGGTCGTCCTTATTCACGATGCCGTCTTGGGTGTAATGACCAAAAACCACTGTATCACCAGTGACTATTTTTCCTTTATCCGGGGCCAATTCCCCCATGATCATTTTCAACAGCGTAGACTTTCCACTTCCGTTAGGCCCCACAATTCCAATGCGTTCGCCCTTCTTAAAAATGTAGTTGAACTGTTCGATCAATAATTTATCAGGGAAGCTTTTGGCCACTTTGTGGAGCTCTAAAATCTTTCCGCCCAAGCGCTGCGCATTCAATTCAAGGGTGACTTCTCTGTCGTCGATACGTTTCTTCGCCGCCTTCTTAACCTCTTTGAACCTATCTATTCTATCCTTGGCTTTACCTGTACGCGCGCTCGGTGTCCTACGCATCCAATCCAGCTCTTTCTTGAACAACTGTTTGGTCTTGTGCAGATTGGCCGCCTCGTTGGCTTCGCGCGCCTCTTTCTGTTCCAAATAATAACTGTAATTCCCCTCGTATTTGTAAAACTGAAGGTTCTCCAGTTCATAGATGGTCCCACATACGCGCTCCAAAAAGTAGCGGTCGTGCGTAATCATCAAAAGGGCGCCTTTGTAATTGATCAAATACTCCTCCAGCCATTCAATGATATCCAAATCCAAGTGGTTGGTGGGCTCGTCCATCAGAATAAGGTCCGGCTCTTCGATAAAGAGTTGCGCCATGGCAAGACGCTTGATCTCTCCTCCTGAGAAGTGGTCTACGGTGCGGTCCATGTCCGGTAGATTCATCCGGCCGTGCATCTCTTGGATGCGGCCCTCGAGGTGCCATCCCCCTGTGGCCTCAACTTTGTCGAGGGCCGCCTGCATCCCCTCAGTTTCGCCCGAGGCGAGGATGGCTTCATAGTCCCGCAAGGCATCAAGCCCGGGATGTTCACTTTGGTAGAGGATGTCGCGAACGGTTTGTCCGTTTTCAAAAGAGGGTTGCTGGTTGAGGTAGCGAATCTTTATGCCTTTGCGGAAGGTCACCTCGCCCGTATCTGCAATGGCAGGGTCCATCAGCGTATTCATCAAGGTGCTTTTACCTGCACCATTTTTAGCGACGATGGCTATTTTTTCACCTTCGTGAATACCAAAGGTGATGTCCTTGTACAGCGTTTTAATGCCGTAGGACTTGCTTATTTTATGTACAGAAAGAAGGTTTTTCGTGTCCAATTTTATAGGCTACTCTTGTTCATCCACCTCTAACGAAGTTATCCACTCCGCAATAGTAGCTAAATCTTCATCAGCCACCCAAGTGATCGGGTTCATCGGGTTATAATCCGGCCAATTTTCTGGAACAGGTTGTTTAATCAACGCCACAATTTCTTCTGCGCTATAGCCGCGTTTGGCAATATCCATGTACGACGGTCCTATAAGTTTCTCATCGACTCTGTGGCAGCCCAAACATGTGCCATTTGCAAGGAGTGATTTGACCTCCGAAGGAATGTCCGATTTCTCTGCAGTAGCCGGCTTTTTCATCACCGGATAGGACGGCGCTGAAGATTCCTGGGTCTCCCCGCCGCAACTTACCAATATAGCCGCGAACAAAATGCTCAGAAAAGCGTGATAGAAGTAGGTAGATTTAGAATTCATCTGCTGTAATTTTGGACTATGTTAAAGATAAACCTCAAACCAAGCGAATGGTTGAAAATTGGCGTACTTATTTTGGTCTTCGTGGTGGGCTCCACCGCGGCTTACCAGATTCTACAGCCAAAGCCTAGATTACCCATCTATAATCCTTCAGATTTGAACCCTGCCGTTGTGGACGATGATCTCGAGCGCGTAGGACGTGGCCACCGCATTGGTGATTTTAACCTTGTCGATCAATGGGGCAATAAAGCCGATTCTTCACTCCTCGAGGGAAAAATCTATGTGGCCGACTTCTTTTTCACGACCTGTCCGACCATCTGTATCGACATGGGAGCGAACTTTCAGCGCATCCAGGAAACCTACCAGGACGAGGACCGCTTCCATCTTGTGAGTCATACGGTGATGCCCGAAATAGACACGGTTGAAGTGATGCACGCCTACGGGGAACGCATGGGCGCCATCAAGGGCAAATGGCACTTGTTGACTGGTGAAAAGCGCGAGTTGTACCGCATGGCACGTAGAGAATATTTCGCAGTGATGGAGCAAGGCACAAGCTTCGATCCTCACGACTTCATCCACACCGAAAATGTCATCCTCGTGGATGAGAAAAAGCGCATCCGCGGCTTCTACGACGGAACAAGTGACCTAGATATTGACCGATTGATCGGCGACATTCAAATCCTACTCGATCGTAAGTAAGGGGTTTTATTCTTCGCGAACACCCGTAGAATCCTGAGCCTCGCCCTGCCGAGGAACCTCCATTGGATCTTCTGTTGGTATGCCTTCAAACGGCATGATTTCGGGTTCCATTGGTGTTTCTTCAAGTACCTCAGGAGCTAGTACGTTGGTGCTGTCTAAAACAGTGTTGTCCGCATTCAATATGAAGAAATCATCATAGCCTATAAGCACACTGTCCGGTGCATCGAAAAGCGCAGTGAAACCGAGGTATGAAGTGTCCGAAGCAGGCATCGCGTAGCGGGCATCGCCACGGTGAAAGTCCCATATTTTCTTTGTGCTGTCTTGCGGATGCTCCTGCAAACCTGCCCAGTGTTTCCCGACAACGGTGCCGGATTCACTGATGTAGAATCGGGCATATTTGGTGTTATCGAATAGTGCAGGACGAAAGGTCAGGTAATCTTCTACCACGCCGCGATCTCTCACATATTCTCCAACCTTGATGCTGCCCTTCTTGTAGTATTCAAGGGGTAGGCGGTTTTCATTGTATCGAGTGAGCAGGTCGTTCTCTGCCCATATACCGAGACTATCCAAGCCTTGCACACGGTACAAGCCCAATCTATTTTTTAGGTAGCGCACGTCGTCTGGGAAGAAACTTAATAGTTCGTCTTGAGTCTTTTGAGCCTTTTCATATTCCTTCCAAATATGCCATTCGGTATCTACTTGCTGCTCGGCAGTCATTCGCCAGAAATCTTTCCCACGCTCAAAACGCATCATGTTCTCGTCGACCCACTCTCTTGCTTTGTAGTAATTTTCTTTTTCAAGTGAAATCACTGCAAGCATGTAAAACGGAGTTTGTTTGTCATATAGTTCAGAAATAGCGAAATAGGTTTTATAAGCACCATTTTTATCGCCCATTTCGTACTGGATGGCTGCTTTGAAAAGCATGTATTTCTGGTGATTGGCCCTGAACTCAAGACACTTCTCGAGATCCCCAAGCGCTTCGCGAAATTGACCTAATTCATAGTGGGCTTCAGCTCGGAAATAGTATAAATCCTCGCTATTCATACGTTTGCTGATGGCCAGATTATAGTGCATAAGCGCCTTGGTAGGCCGCTTCTCTTCGATGGCCATAAATGCACGACCAACAGTCATATTATCTCTTCCACTTAACGATTCACCTTCGGGCGAATACGCGATAATTTTATCGTAGCTTTTGGTGTTCCAAAGACGACTTATGTAGCTGCCCTGTCCAAAACATAAGGAAGAAAGAAGCAGGAAAGTGAAAATGAATTTATTGTTGAACTTCATAGTCGTTGGTCGTTGGAAGGATGATGGGTTGTTCTAGTTCCCAGTTGGCCTTTATTTCAAAAGTCTGGCCAGAAATCAGCGGTTCGCCTGAGGTGTTCAATGTCCAAGAGGGGCTGTCCCAAAGGCCATTGCCATTGAGGTCTACATATCCAAACACCTCATATTTGCCTGGCGCATAATAGTGCCCTTCGGTGGTCAAAGTATCTGTTCCTGCCCTAATGCAGAGGTCAATGAGTACATCACCAGCGCGATGTGCGTATAGGATCACAGAATCTGCTGATGGAGGTATGCTGAAGCTGATTAGGCCAAGATTTTCGCTAGAGGTGGTGTCCACAAAATTGGCCACAGAATCTAAAGCAGCCGTGTCCAATTCCGGAAACTCAAAGCGCTCCGTCGAGTACGGGATGGCGATAAATGAGGAGTCGGATGAGGTCGGTATACCCTTCAAAAAGCCAAAAGTTTCAACGCCTTCGTCCCACTTTTTGTTGAAGTTGATGTCTTCGAAGACCAAGAAATCAAAAATGTCTACGGGAAGATAACTGAGGTAAAAAGAACCGTCCTTACTCGGAGTAGCACTAAACTTTGGTAGCCCTATAGTGTCGCTGCCTGCTGGCAAAAGCCAAATAGTGAGGTCTTCAAAAGCTCCTTTGCCCGTTTTGTCAACCTGACCACCTATCTGCATGCTGTCAATGAAGGAGCCGGTACTCCATACGACTTCGAGGTTGGTGTATTTATTATTTTCATTAAGGTCGCCTATTTCATCACCCATCGAGATTCTATAGGTGGTGTTTTCTGCGAGCTGGCCGTCTTCCCAGTTCAATTTTAGTTTCTTACCTACAATGGTGAATTCTAACCCTTCGAGCAGAGGACTTGTTGCGATATTGCCGCGCAATTTGGTTCCTTGGATGTATTCGTCGAAAACGATTTCTGCCTTATTTCCCTTAAAATTCAACGCACCCAATGTTGGCGTCATTTTAATCACCATTGGTGGAGTTTCGTCCTTTGGCCCTCCTTGTGGACGACTTTGAACGGCACACCCCACAATTAGCAAGAAGAAGGTAGCAATGATGAATCGTTTCATGAGCTAAAGGTCTTTAATTCTCTTCACACACACTCATTGAAACGGACAATTCCACACCAATATTTTAACATCCAATAAATGAGAATAAAAACTCGGTTATGAAATTCAATTTTAAATTACATTAGGATGTTATTATAAAAATCACGCTCGTGAAAAAACTTCTAAACCTATTAATGTTTGTTTTTGCTCTGGGAGCAAATGCGCAAACGTATTGTTCTGCCGGTCCATCTTCAACTGCTGATTCAGAAATTACCGGAGTTGTATTAATTGGAAATACCGATACTATTTCGAACATCGATTCTTCTTGTGGAACCATAGGTGTTCAAAATTTTACGTCTATTCATTCTGCTGATGTTTCAGTCGGAGCTACTTATTCAGTAGATGTAACAATGGGTACCTGTAACGGGACCTATTCTGGTGCTATAGCTGCATGGATAGATTTTAATAGCGATGGCGATTTCTTGGACGCCGGTGAATTGTTAGGGACGTATGCAGGTTCTCCAACAACAACTCAGACTTTTTCTTTTACAGTCCCCGCAGGTGCCTCTTTAGGGACTACTCGAATGCGAGTTATGCAGCAGGAAAATGGTACTGCAACGGGTATCGCACCGTGTAATACTTTCTCGTGGGGTTCTGTTGAGGATTATGCCATTGTTATAGACACACTATATTCTCCTTCTTGTCTTCCACCGACTTTTGCAAGCATCACGGCTTCGGATACCTCGGTGACGCTGGCATGGAATTCTAATGATTCAACGTTTATCGTTGAATACGGAACCACTGGTTTTGTTTATGGCCTTGGTCTTCAGGTAACCGTAAACGATACATTTGCCATAATCACCGGTTTGAGCTCAAATACAGGCTTTGACTTCTATATTAAAACAGATTGTTCGGCGAATAATAATGGTTACAGCACTTATGTAGGCCCTTATTATGTAAAGACTTTATGTACCGCGGTGAGCACACCTTTGTATGAAAGCTTTGATGCCGATTCAACGGGTGGATTCTCGAATCCAAATGCCCCATCATGTTGGTATTACGAAGAGAATTCGGGTGCCGCGGGCTATGGATACATTACCGGCTCTACATGGAATCTTAGTCCACATACAGGCAGTAATATGTACTACCTCTACAACAGTTCCGACTCTGCAGTAGAGGCCTTAATCAGCCCTGCTATCGTTGGATTAGATAGCGGAACTAAGCAAATGGAGATTTATATGGCTTGTACCGGCTGGTCTACAGGTAATGATGTTATCGTAGGTACGGTTAGCAGTCCTACGGATTTAAGCAATTTTAATGCAATGGATACCATTAGCGTACCAAACGGCGCGACGTGGAACATGTACACCGTGTATTTTGATGCAAGCGCAGGATACAATATGAGCGACCATCATATTGCGATCATTACGACGACGACCAACACTTTCACAGCGGTTTACATTGATGAAATTACTATCGAGGACGCTCCGCAATGTTTACCCCCGTCATCGTTAAGTGTTGGTTCCCTGGGTACTGATTCAGCAGAGGTCAACTTTACCACCAGCGGTATTGCTTCATATTTGGAATATGGACCGGTAGGATTCATTCCAAATTTCCAACAAAGCACGGGTACCATAGTAACCGCTACTTCTTCACCACATTGGTTGACAAATTTGGACACCAATACCTCTTACGATGTGTATGTATACCAGATGTGTGCTGATAGCACTATGAGTCCAGCCTTTGGCCCTGCAACATTTAAGACCCTCCAATGTGCGCCTGCAGCCATGTGTACTTTTGATATCGAGCTGACAGATTCATGGGGTGACGGTTGGAACGGAGCCCAAGTTGAAGTATTGAATTCATCTGGAGGTGTTGAATATACTCTTGGTGCTGGATTTATATCGGGGTCTTCATATACAGAAACTATCATGGTATGTTCGGGTGAAACCTTCACTATATCAGTGAGTGTGGCTGGTTCGTACCCTAGTGAAATAGGCTTGAATGTACTTTCAAACAGTTCTGTGGTCGATTCTTATACAGCAACTTCAGCCACTACTGTTGGTACTCAAATGGCGCAATTCACAGCATCGTGTAATACGGCATGTCCATCACCATCCAATTTAACCTATTTAGCAGGCAAAAACGATGCAACCTTCACTTTTGATCAGAACAGCAGTTCAGCGACCTACGTATACGAATGGGGTCCAGTAGGATTTGCACAGTCCACGGGTGCTACATCTAGCTTCATAGATTCGACAACATCTAACGGATTCACCATAACCGGATTAAGCGCAGCTACATGTTACGATGTATTTGTTATAGGTAACTGTGGTGCTAATGGGGTGAGTGATACCCTAGGTCCTATTACGTTCTGTACGAATCTATGTGATACTACTGATCTGTGTTCTTGGACCATGAGCATGTACGATTCATGGGGCGATGGATGGAACGGAGCTGAAGTACAAGTTTTGTACAATGGAGTCTTTGGTCAATCCTTTACGTTTGCAACCGGAGATTCATCTATCGTAGATTTCCAAGTTTGTAGTGGAACGCAAATCACGGTAGTGAATAGTGCTGCTGGATCGTACCCGTCTGAAGTAAGCTATGTCCTTTCGAATGCTTCAGGCACACAAACTACCTCTGTAAGCACAGGTAACTTCGCAGTTGGCGTTCAAGACACATTAAGTGCAAACTGTGTCGCGGTTTCATGCCCAATGCCCGCAAACCTTACGAATTCTAGCATGGGTGCGACCACTGCGAATATTACGTGGACAGGTGGTACAGGAACATTTATGTACGAATACCGTGCGCAGGGAGCGACTACGGCTCCAATGCTTAGCGGTACATCAACTTCAGCAATGGCTTCCATGATGGGTCTAACGCCATCAACTACGTACGATTTTTACGTGAAGGAAGCATGTGCTCCTGGCGATACATCAATGACCATGTACCATGTATTTACCACAGATTCTTGTGCGGCTATTACATTGGGTAACCCGCAATTCAACGTGGATAGCGTAAATGCTACAGCTGCAGCATTGACCTTTAACTGGAACAGCGCAAACACCACTGGATTCAATATCTCTTTCGGTGACGGAAATTCTGCTACAGGTACAGGCGGTACAGTTTCACATTCGTACACGGCCAACGGCACATACTCTGTAACATTAACGGTCTATAGCGATTGTGATACTGCAAGCAAGACCTTTAATGTGCAGGTAGGAACAATCGGTATCGAAGACATTACTGGAATTACAGCCTTGATGATTTATCCAAACCCTACACAAGGTTTGTTGACCATCGATGGTGAGATTTCACACAGTGCTGAGATAAGTATTCGAATTATCAACTACTTGGGTCAGGAGATCCTTGTGGACCAATTCGATCCTACTTCTTCTGTCCTAAGCAAGACTTATGATTTGAGCGGGGCAGCAGCCGGTGCTTACCTCATAGAAGTTGCAACGGATAGAGGCGTAGTAAAGAAATCCATTATTGTTCGCCACTAAACCTCCAAGGCTAGTGCGAGCAAATGCAAGGGCTGCTCAGGGAACGCTTCCCGAACGATTTCTGCAGCATGAAGTAAGGTCGACCCGGTAGTCACCGTGTCGTCGATAAGCACAAGCAGCGCATCCCGCGGGATGCGTTGCTTTATTTTTTGGCGCACTCGCAAGCTTCCTCGCGGGTTCACCCATCTTTCAAAAGGATCCATTTCTACTTGACTCTTCTTGTCTACTACTTTTTCAATCAGAGGAAGCCAAACAGATTTCACTCCATGGCTTTGCAGATAAAGCACACATCCTTCTGCTAATTTTTCACTTTGGTTATAGCCTCTCTTGCTAAATCGTTTCTTAGAAATAGGCATAGGTATAAGTACAAGATCTCCCTGTATCGAAGTCAATGCATCACCCATAATTTGGAACCCTAGATACCTCGCAAGCCTTGAATTACCTCCATACTTAAGATTGTGACAAAGCGTACTCACTGAAGGACAGTTGATTAATACGGCATCGAATGTAGCGGCTACAGTTACTGAAATTCGTCGAAGGCGGTGTTTTTCCAAAAATGTACACCTTGGTTGCGCGGAAAGACAAATATGGCATACGCTTTGCTCAGTTGGATGCAATAGATCTTCACACAACATGCAATGCTTTGGGAAGGCAAGGCTTGTTAAAAAACTTAGCATTGTATTGAAATAAATATGCTGATATTGAGGTAGTTTCGTTTATATATAAGTTAAGTCAAAGTATTATGGGGCCGGAAGTAAATCAGGAACGTTCAAGTTTAATTTTAATCTTACTAGCAGTTGGAGTGCTCGCATTAGGCGTATTGCTTTATTTACGCAGTGAAGAGAACCATAATCTTGAATTGGATAAGCAAGAGCTTACTGTTCAATTAAAAGGTTTAAAGAATGATTTGCTGGATCAATTAGGACAAAACGATAGTCTGAATTCCTTCATCAAGGAGGAAACTAAGCGATTGAGTACCATTATTGATAGTATTAATTCAGTGAATGTTGACAATAAAAAGAGTTTAACAAACTACCGATATAGACTCAGCAACTTAAGGACTCAAAATGCTGAATTAGTTGAGAAACTTGACAGTGCAAACAAGGCCTATGCAGCTCTTAAACTACGCGAACAGATAGTTGTAGACAGTTTGAATTCTGCAATTTCCGTCAATAAGGAATTGAGTGGAAGAAATAAGGAATTAAGTGGTAGAAATAATGTGTTGTCAAAAACAGTAGCTGAAGGTAACGAGCTAATTCAAAAGGGCAAGCAATTGGTAATTGCCACCTCTACTGCATCTGCATCGCGCCTTACCGCAAGTGGCAAAGAACGCAACACTAAACGCGCTAAAAGGACGGATAGAATAAACATTTGCATCACCATAGCCAAAAACAAGATAGCAGAGCCTGGCGAACGAAACGTCTATGTAAAGTTGTTTGGACCTGACGGAAAGGTGGTTGACGGCCCTGAAAATAACATAGCCGTCCTCGCCGGTGAAATGAGTGGTTACAATGGTAAGAGTCGTGTGAATTTTCAAGGTCAAGCAGTAGAATGTTGCATTGTAGCAAGCAGATCTATGACCTCTCCATTAGAACTAGAGCCTGGCGTTTACACGGCTTCGGTCATGACAGATTTATACGAATTAGGAAAAGTATCTATTGAATTAAAATAACCTATGAAGAAGCTATTCATTCTGGCCTGTTTTGGGGCGCTCACAACTTCCTGTATTAGTACCAAAGTACATCAGAGCCTACAAGAGAAGTACGATGTTTTATCGAACGAAGCCGATTTGTTAAGACAACGGAGCGAAATGAGTGCTGCAGAAAACACAGAATTAAAGCGTACGTTAGGCGATGTTCAAAGTCAAGTCGAACAACTACGTAGCGACACATTGTCAAAGTTTGATGACCTCAGGGATCTACAAACGAAATACAATCGTTTATCAAAACAATACGATTATTTGTTAGATAACAACAGTTCGTTAATTGCAGCAAGTGCACGTGAAAATAAAGCGCTTATGGACGAACTCAACATCATTCAGAGTAGGCTTCAAGCTAAGGAGGACAGTTTAGATACTGAACGAAGGGCTTTAGAAATAGGTCAGCGTCGCGTTGCTGAGCTCGAAGGCATTATTCGCCGTAAGGACAGTACGGTGAGCTATATCCGTCAAAAAGTTGCCAATGCTTTATTGGGCTTCACAGGCAAAGGCTTGACTGTAAACATGCGCGACGGAAAAGTTTATGTTAGTCTTGAGAATAGCTTGTTATTTGCCCCAGGTTCCTGGTTAGTTGCTACCAAAGGTCAATTGGCGTTAGAAAATTTGGCCAGTGTTCTTGCGGAAAACGATGATATCACTATACTCGTAGAAGGCCACACGGATAATGATGCTTACCACGGTCAAAATGGCGTTATGGATAATTGGGATCTTAGTGTGATGCGTGCCACGAATGTGGTTAAGATTTTAATCAGTAATGCAGGTCTGGATCCACAAAGAATCACAGCAGCAGGTCGCGGCGAACATGTGCCGTTGGTGGAGAATAGCTCGCCAAGCAATAAAGCCATCAACCGTCGCACGGAGATTATCCTAACACCAGATTTAACAGAGCTTGCAAACCTGCTCGATGGAGCAGGCGAGTAATAGGACTACTTAGAATTGGGCACGGACCAATTCTTCAATTCTTTTCAATCCCACTATGGCAATGTCGTAGTGGGATTTTTCTATTTGGTGGTGACCGCTTACGTAGATGCGTTCGAACCCAAGCTTTTCAGCCTCGCGGATGCGCTGTTCCACTTTGGTCACCGGTCTAACTTCACCAGTCAAGCCAACCTCCGCTGCAAAACATACCTTGCCTGAGATGGGTTCGTCAGCATTCGAGCTCAGGATAGCCGCAATAACAGCTAAATCCAATGCAGGGTCGTCCACGCGCAAACCACCGGTGATGTTTAAAAAGACGTCCTTCTGTCCCAATCGGAACCCGCAACGCTTCTCCAAAACAGCCAATAGCATGTTTAGTCGGCGTGTATCAAAACCTGTCGTAGAACGCTGTGGAGTCCCATAAACTGCGGTAGAACACAACGCCTGTAGTTCTAATAACATAGGACGAACACCCTCCAATAACACGGCTACAGCATTGCCGCTTAGTCCGTCGTGTTGCTTGGTCAATAACAAGTCACTTGGATTTGCTACCCCTTGCAAGCCAGCTTGCTCCATGGTATACAATCCAATCTCATGAGTAGAGCCAAATCTATTCTTGTGCGCCCTAAGGATGCGGTACAACAGGTTTGGGTCGCCTTCAAACTGAAGAACAACGTCCACCATGTGTTCCAATATCTTCGGACCTGCAATGCTTCCTTCCTTATTGATGTGTCCTATCAAGAGCACTGGTGTACCTGTTTCTTTTGCGTAACGAATGAAACTCGCCGCACTTTCCCTAATCTGAGCTACTGAGCCTGGTGTGCTTTCGACATGAGGTACATGAAGGGTCTGTATGGAGTCAACAACCACAAGGTGGGGTCGCATCTTTTTCAAATGGTTGAAAATGGCCTCCGTTTTAGTTTCACTTAAAAGGAACAATTCACTTTCCGTGCGGCCAATTCTTTCCGCTCTCAGTTTGATCTGGGATGGACTTTCTTCACCACTGATATAAGCTACAGTTCCACTGAACTTCAGTGCCATTTGTAAGAGCAAGGTACTCTTACCTATACCGGGTTCACCACCTAATAAGACTACTGATCCAGGTACAATCCCGCCGCCCAATACTCTTGAAAATTCTTCATCGCGAATGGGAAAACGTTGTACTGTCGTGTGTTCAACCTCGTCAATTTTAAGAGGTCTGCTAGAAGCATTATCACCGCTCCACGCTCGTGGATCGGGTTTGCTTTTTGTCTGAGTTTCCTCCACGAGCGTGTTCCATTCCTTACACCCTTGGCATTGCCCCATCCATTTAGAATGTTCGGTACCACAGTTGGTACAGATAAAGACGCTTCTACTTTTTGCCATGGAGATTATTTCTTCCTTGCAAAATACAGAATTAGCATTCCAATAACACCAGTTGCAATAAACATTAAACTGTTACCGCTATGGATGATGGTGGCATAGGCGGTTCCCAGTTCCGGCGAATAACCAATCACTGTAAGTGCTTTAGATACGAGGTAGTGGTAGGCGCCAATTCCTCCGGGCACAGGAATGACGTATCCTAGACCGGCAGCGACACTGACGTAGAACGCTTCAGAAAGCCCTAAAGCTCCTAAGCCAAGGACAATCTTAAAACCAACGACAATGGTGGTAATGTAGCACGTCCAAATCCCTACGCTATATACCCAAAACAAGAATTTGTTTTCGACTTTTTGAACACTTTTTAATCCCTCAACAAGACCCTGTACGAAGTCAATAACTCTTTGCGCGAAGCTCCATTGTGACCACGTTTTTCGGGTGATCCAAAGTCCAATAAGCACAAGTAAACCACCCACAATTAACCCGCTAATTAACGTTGGTGATAAGCCGGGTAGACTAGCACCGCTCTGCGTCAAGAAAACGGAAAGTTGTTGCGCCTGGGTAATGACTGCGATTAAAAGTACGATGCCAAACATGAGGGTGTCCACAACACGTTCGAGCACAACGGTTCCAAACAACTTATCGATAGGAACGTCATCGGTCCGGTTAATGGCAGTACATCGGGCGACTTCACCCACTCTTGGAGTGACTAGATTGACCAGGTAAGAAAATGCAACGGCCGCAATGGCATTGGCCGAGCTCACTTTATAGCCGAGAGAGGCTAGAAGCTGTACCCAACGGATGCCGCGGATGATGATGGCTATGAATCCAATACCAATGGCTATGAAGAGCCCAAATCCATCTACCGACTGTATGTTGCTCCACAATTCGGTTGGGTTGGTGTTTTTAAATGTAAAATAGAGTAAGAGCACGCCGATGCTTAAGAAAAGCACATACTGCAACACCTTTTTTACATGGGCCGTCACTATTTCAAGAGATTAGTTGATTCGTTCGGGAATACAATCTGAGGCTTAAACGTCTTAGCTTCTTCAGGAGTCATTTGTGCATAAGCGATGATAATAATGACATCACCTTTTTGAACGCGACGAGCCGCCGGTCCATTCAATACAACACTTCCTGTGCCGCTGCCTCCCGAGATGGTGTAAGTATCAAAACGCTCACCATTGTTGACGTTGACGATGTAAACGCGTTCCCCTGGGATAATACCAGCAGCAGCCATTAAATCGTCATCTAAAGTGATAGAACCCACGTAATCAAGGTCAGCTCCTGTGACCTTTACGCGATGAATTTTACTCTTTACAACCTCTATTTGCATGGCGCAAAAGTAGATTAAAAAAGAGGAAGGTTATCGATAAGGCGAACTTTTCCGCACATAACAGCAGCGAAGACTCTTGTTGAAACATTTAGATCAAAGCGCTCTACCGGAATTAAGGTATTTGACGCACTAAATTCTAAGTATTCTACCTCGAGGTGGTCAATCCAATTAATGCTCTGAACGAGTTCTAGACGCGCTGATTGAGGGTCGGCAGCCTTAAAATCTGTATCCGAAATCCACTGCGAAATAATTCGATGTATCTCTTTGGCTGCGTTCCGTTGTTCAGCAGATAAACGGAGGTTTCGACTGCTCATTGCAAGGCCGTCATCTTCACGAAGTGTGGCACAGGCTACAATTTCTACGGGCCAATTCTCGTTCGCAACCACTTGCTTTATGATGGCGAGTTGTTGGTAGTCTTTTTCGCCAAAAAATGCGCGATGCGGGCGGATGATTTCAAAGAATCGAGTGACTACCGTCGCCATTCCTTCAAAGTGACCGGGTCGTCCAGCACCTTCCATAAATTTACCAAGCGAACCGAAATCGAAGCTTCGAGAATACAATCCGTTTGGGTACAAATCGTTCTGAGTGGGCAGGTATACAACTACTTTGCCCGTAGCGTTAAGAAGAGTCAAATCTTGTTCGAGGGTTGAAGGGTACTTCTCTAAATCCTCCGCATTGTTGAATTGGGTTGGATTTACGTAGATACTCACTAGGGTATGATCGGCCATAGAAAGACTTTGTTCGACCAAACTGATGTGGCCTTGATGCAAGGCACCCATAGTTGGCACGAATCCAAGAGTTTGCTCACCAATCTGCACTCTCCACTCGTTTAATTCTAAAAGACTTCTTAAAACGGTCATTTTGGGCTATAAAAGGGCTCAAAACTAGGCTATTCTTAGGAAAAAGCGCCAAAAAAAGGTATCTTTGCCAACTAGTTTTAAAACATCATAATCCGTATGGATAGCAAGAGAGTATTGTTTATCTCACAGGAGATTCACCCATACCTACCTGAGAACAAGATTTCAAGCACAACTTTAGCGCTAGCTAAGAAAACGAATAACAGTGGTCATCAGGTGCGTGTATTTATGCCTCGTTTCGGGGTAATCAATGAGCGTCGTCATCAGTTGCACGAGGTTATTCGATTGAGCGGTATGAACGTGGTGATTAATGACATGGATATGCCGTTGATCATCAAGGTAGCTTCTGTTCCTGGAGCGCGTATGCAAGTTTATTTCATTGATAACGAAGAATACTTCAAACGCAAGTTTACCTACACGGATGCGGATGGCAAATATTTTGAGGACAACGACGAACGTACTTTGTTCTTCTCAAAAGGTGCTATTGATACCGTTGAAAAACTAGGATGGAAGCCAGACGTGATTCACGTTCACGGCTGGATGTCTGCCTTGGTACCGATGTATTTGAAATTGTTCCAAAGCGAGAACCCTATCTTCAAGGATGCGAAAGTCATTTTCTCTGCTTACGATAACGGATTTGATGGCACATTGGGCCCAAAATTAAAGGCCGGGATGGAGTTTGATGAAATCGACCCTTCGCTAACGGAAGGCTTGGAAGCACCGACGAGTGTAGACCTACAAAAATTGGCTGCAAAGTATTCAGATGTACTTATCCTGGGTGAGGAAAACACACATGAGGTTGCAGAATATGCAAAATCAATTGGTGTAGAGGTTATCGACGGTTCGGCATTCATGGATCAGCCGGAAGAAGCCATCAAGGTGTATGAATCTCTCCTTGTTGAAAGCGATGCCGAGTAAATTCCGTTTAGCCCTAAGCCTATTTATCGTTGCTGTACTTTTCACTTCGTGTGAGAAAAGCAATGGCTCCATTGGTTCAGGTAAGTTTGTAGATGACCGACCTGAATTAGGAGAGAAGCTGACCTTTCCAGTAGTGTCGTACACCCAAAGTTGGGACAGTATTAGCACGAAGAATCCTGCGCAGGTAATCCTAGGTAATTACGACGACCCTATTTTCGGTCGTACGAATGCCTCTTTCTTCACACGAATTCTTTTGTCTAAATCCTCACCAGACTTTGGTGAAGGCACCATTTGTGATTCTGTCAAGGTTCGTGTGGCCTATTCTAGCTATTATGGTATTGAAGGAGGGTCTATAGATCTAAAGTTGTACCCAATGTTAGAGGAACAGGTAGATTCCATCTCGTATTATTCCAACAGGTCTATGAACTATGGATCAGCTATTGCCGATACGTCGTTAATATTAGGCCCTAGAGACACTGTCTTTAATGGCGTGGATACCCTAGTCGGTTTTTTATCTTTCGATGCAGACCCCTCGTATTTTCAGACAGTGATTTTTGATGCAGCTATGGACGGCGAAGATCATTTTGCAGATAATGACGATTTCGTTAAAGAAGTCCCTGGATTGTACTTTAAGGATGAAGGTTCGGGCTCATCAATCGCAGGATATTTTAATTTGGAAGCGTCGGGATCATTAATTGAATTGTATTACCATACCGGAGAAGATGATACCATTGCGAAGGTGTTTAACCTGACCTTCGGCCAGAACTTTGGAGACCCTACTTTGAGCTACAACCTCTTTTTGAACGACTATACCAACGCACAGTTCGATTTAGACATGATGGATACGGTAAACGGTGAGGTTCTTACCTACGTTCAAGGCGGTTCGGGTGTGCGTACGTTTTTGAAGTTCCCGGGTCTAGATACTCTTATTGGTAAAGGTTTTTCGATCAATAAAGCAGAACTGTCTTTTGATGTGCTACAGGGTACTGCGGGTCAATACCGCTTCCCAGGCTCTTTGATTGTAATACAAGATCAAGATACCGTTCAGCGCCTCATCAAAGACTATTTATCCGACATCAACCCAACTGGAGGTACTATTGCTAGAACAGACATACGTGAGTTCAATTACACGTTTAACGTGACCCGTATGGTGCACGACTTCGTAAACGATAGAGAAGATGTTTTGCCTGTGTTCTTGGCCCCTTCGTCGAGCAGCGCTAACATTCACCGTGTGGTTTTAGGTGGCGGTATGCACCCAGTAATTCCTGCTGAATTTAACGTCTACTATACGCGCAGTAATTAAGAAGCATTACTTTTGCGTAACCAACCAACTAAACCAATTTCATTATGTGTGGTATTGTAGGATACGTAGGAGACCGTAACGCGTTTCCCATTCTCGTTAACGGCCTAAAACGCCTTGAGTATCGAGGATACGATAGCTCGGGTATAGCCCTTGCTCAAAACGGAGAAATCACCTTGTACAAAAAGCAAGGTATGGTTAAAGCCATGGAGGAACTCGCCCTCGCAGGTGATACTTCAGGTTCTACTGGTATTGCACACACACGTTGGGCAACGCACGGTCAACCTTCGGACGAAAACGCCCACCCGCACGTAAGTAACTCGGGTAATCTTGTTTTGGTGCACAATGGTATTATTGAGAATTACCAAGCGCTGAAAGAATTGCTCCAAGACAACGGTTTTGAATTTCACAGTGAAACAGATACTGAAGTTCTCGTAAACTTTATCCAGTACATCCAAGATCAGGAAGGATGTAAACTAAGAAAGGCGGTGCGTATTGCTTTGACTCAAGTAATCGGGGCCTATGCCATCTGCATTTACGATAAAAACAAGCCAAAAGAAGTAGTCGTTGCCAAGCTTGGCTCGCCACTAGTTATTGGTTTGGGCGTTAACGAGAAGTTCATTGGTTCTGATGCAACTCCTTTTCTAGAATACACAAAAGACGCTATCTATCTAGAAGACGGGGAGATGGCTACACTTACTGCTGAAGATGAATTAGATATCCGTTTGATTCAAAGTGATAAATCTGTAAATGCGCAGGTACACAAGCTTCAGATGGACCTTGAAAGCATTGAAAAAGGAGGATACGATTACTTCATGATGAAGGAAATCTACGAGCAGCCTCGTGCCATCTACGATACCTTCCGTGGTCGACTTTTACCAGAACAAGGGATGATAAAGATGAGTGGTCTTGAGGAATACATTGACCGCTTCCGCAATGCCGACCGTATCATAATGACTGCTTGTGGAACTTCTTGGCACAGTGCACTCGTTGCAGAGTATTTGTTTGAAGAATTTGCACGTATCCCGGTTGAGGTTGAATACGGCTCAGAGTTCAGATACCGCAACCCTATTATTCGCAAGAATGATGTGGTTATCGCCATTTCGCAAAGTGGAGAAACGGCAGATACATTAGCTGCAATCAAAATGGCAAAAGAAGCGGGCGCGATGGTCTTTGGTATCTGTAATGTACCTGGTTCAACCATTGCTCGCGAAACTCACGCCGGAGCATATACCCACGCTGGACCTGAGATCGGTGTGGCTTCAACGAAGGCCTTTACTTCTCAAGTAACAGTACTTACAATGATGGCATTAGAGCTCGGTAAGATTCGCGGTGAATTTTCGACCTCGCAATACCGTGCCTTGTTGAATGAATTGAGTGTCATTCCTAAAAAGGTGGAGAAAGTACTCGAGTCGAAAGAACTCGTGGAAGAGATTTCAGCACTTTATAAGGATGCTAATAACGCTCTTTACCTGGGTCGTGGGGTTAACTTCCCGATCGCTTTAGAAGGTGCCCTAAAGCTTAAAGAGATTTCATACATCCATGCAGAGGGTTATCCGGCTGCTGAAATGAAGCACGGTCCTATTGCGCTTATTGATGAAAACATGCCTGTAATTGTTGTTGCTCCTAATGCAGGGCATTACGAAAAGCTAGTAAGTAACGTTCAGGAAGTCAAAGCGCGTCACGGAAAGGTGATTGCAGTAGTAACTGAAGGCGATACTGAGGTGGTTCAGAGTGCAGACCACGTGATTGAAATACCAGAAACACTTGAAGCACTTACGCCGCTACTAACCGTGATTCCACTTCAACTCTTGAGCTATTACATCGCCGTGATGAGAGGCTGTGATGTAGATCGTCCACGTAATCTTGCAAAAAGTGTAACCGTAGAATAGAGGTTCACATAATGAATACAAACAACAAGGGCGGTGCCATCGGCACCGCCCTTGTTGTTCTAGGGTTTTCCAAGCTTACTTCAGCGCATAGGTGAAGCTCAATAAGTTGCTGCTTCCGAAAAGGCTGAAATACGAGGAAGAAGTTGCCCCGCTATTGGTATTCTGCGACCAGCTGTATTCAAAAGAAACGGGTGCTTCTAAGGATATTGTGAATTTATCATTTACCCTATAGGCACCTCCCATGCGGTAATGGGTTCCAAGGGTTGAACTTTGATAGTTTGTACCGGCATAATAACTCGCACCAATTTCCGGTCCGTGAATGAAGTAGAATTTATCGGCGATTTGCTTTCTCCATTGCTGTCCAAAAAAGATTCCAGTACTCATGTTGAAGTAATTTTGGTCGTTGTAGCTCGAGAAGTTCATTGATGTTCGGTCCAATCGGACTCTTCGTACACTTTCGAAATTCTTTCCCCAGGCCACCATTGGGCGGATGTCGTAGAAGGTTCCATAGCCAATCCCAATAGCGGCAGCCGTGGTTGCGCCTACCTCAAGGCGTTGTGCACTTAATCCAAAACTGAACATAAGTGCAGCGAGTAATAGCAGTTTTTTCATGTGTTTAAAATTACGTTTTTAATGTTGTAACTTCTTTAGCTACAAAACTAAAAAACATGAACAGAAGGTCCTTTTTGAAAGGTGCTGCTGCCGCTACCGCGGGCATCACCATCGTTCCAGCTTACGTGCTCGGAAAATCAAAGACCGCACCCTCAGATACTTTATACATGGCCGGCATCGGCGTAGGTGGTCGTGGGTACGGAGTACTAAATGCATTACATAAAACAGGAAGGGTGAAATTTGTGGCGCTGGCCGATGTGAGCGACAAGCAAGCCGCTAGAGCCCACGAGCTTTTACCCGATGCGAACAAATACCGGGATTTTAGGGACATCTATGATAAGCATCTTGGTGAGATCGATGCATTCTTCTGTGCTACCCCGGATCATACACATGCCGTAACCTCTTTGCCCTTCATGCGTGCGGGTAAACATGCCTTTGTGGAGAAGCCATTGACGCACAATATTCTTGAGGCACGTACGATGACCATGGTCGCAGAAAGCAGAGGTTTGGTGACCCAAATGGGAGATGTCGGTGCATCCTCGGACGGCATCCGAACTGCGCAGGAGATTATCGAAGCAGGTATTATTGGCAATGTGAATAAGGTAGATTGCTGGACCAACAGACCAGTTTGGCCACAGGGATTGCAACCTCCGACCTCAGCAGATCCAGTTCCGGATTATTTGTCTTGGGACTTATGGCTCGGACCGGCCGCAGATAGAGATTTTAACCACCGTTATTTACCGTTTAAATGGCGTGGCTTCTGGGACTTCGGAACTGGGGCAATGGGCGATATGGGCTGTCACATTTTTGAAACACCGTACGTAGCATTGGGTCTTGGTTATCCCACCTCGGCAGAGGCAAGTTGCACGACGATGTGGTCGGACGATTTTGTCGAAGCCGATTATACGGGCGTGTGCCCACCGTCTTCGGTCATACGTCTGACTTTTGATCATGCCGATTTCGGTGAGATAAAATTGAATTGGTACGACGGCGGCTTGATGCCTGAGCGACCAGCACAATTGCCGGATGACGATATGCCTGGCAATGTGGACGGTGGAAGTGTATTCTACGGAGAAAAAGGAATCTTGGTTACTGATACGTATAGTGGCAACCCGAGGGTGTATTTAAATGACGGTACCAAGGCGGAGGCACCAGCGAAGACACTGGCAAGGATTAAGAACGATACATCGGGACACATTGCCAACTTTGTCGACGGTATTTTGGACGGCGTGAAGACGTCATCGCCATTTTCTATCGCGGGTCCATTGACTGAAAGCGTTTTGATGGGTAACTTGGCAGTCCGCGCTTTTCAATACAAACAATTGAAGCCGGGGAAAACCGCCACGGATTGGGCTCCATATAATTACCCTGGACGAACTCGACTGAATTGGGACGGGGAGGCAATGAAAATTACAAATTATAAACCCGCCAACGCTTGGGTCGGTCGTGAGTACCGCCAGGGTTGGGAAATCTAACAAACACAATACGTTTGAATATGAAGCTAATGAAGCTCTTTGCCACGGTACTCCTAGTGGCATTGTCTGTTTTTTCCTACGGACAGGAAGAAGGGAAAAGCACCTTAGAACAGGTGATGGAAAAGACGGAACCGCGCAATATAGGTCCAGCAGGGATGAGTGGTCGTGTGACCTGTATCGCTGTTCACCCGGACCGTCCAACCACTATTTATGCAGGAGCAGCCAGTGGTGGCTTATGGGTGAGTGAAAACAACGGCCAGACGTGGTCGCCTATTTTCGAAAATGAAGCTGTGGCTTCGGTAGGCGCCATTGCCATTGACCCGAAGCATCCAGACATCATTTATGTAGGAACTGGTGAGGGAAATCCTCGTAACTCTCAGACGAGCGGTTACGGTTTGTATAAATCGTACGACGGCGGGGCTACTTGGGAACTTCTCGGCCTCGAAGAAACGCGTACCATTCATCGCATCATCATCAACCCAGAAAATACGGATGAAGTATTTGTGGGTGCTACTGGTGTTGCTTGGGGCGAAGGACCGCGCGGTGTATTCAAATCGACCGACGGTGGTAAGACTTGGGACAAATCATTGTACATCGACGCTAAGACAGGTGCTGGTGACCTCGTGATGGATCCAAGCAATCCAAAGAAGTTGATTGCAGCGATGTGGGAATACCGCAGATGGCCGTGGTTCTTTAAAAGCGGTGGTCCATCTTCAGGATTGTACATCACCCACGATGGTGGTGAAAACTGGAAGAAGATGACCGATAAGGAAGGTCTTCCTAAAGGTGATTTGGGCCGTATGGGTCTAGCGATCTCACCATCAAACCCGAACAAAGTATATGCCCTGATTGAGACGGGTAAGAAGAACGGTTTGTACGCGAGTTCAAACGGCGGTGCAAAGTGGTACAAGGTGAGCGAAGACGAGCAGACGGGTAACCGTCCGTTCTACTACGCCGACCTTCGTGTAGATCCGCAAAACGAAGACCGTATTTACTCGTTGTGGACGTACGTAACGCGCAGTGACGATGGTGGGAAGTCTTGGAAGACGATCACGCCATACAGCACGGTACACCCGGATCACCACGCGATGTGGATTGATCCAGTCAATCCTTCGCACGTGATTGAAGGAAACGACGGTGGTATGAATATTTCGTACGACTATGGAGAGACTTGGTATTTTGTGGAGAACCTGCCGCTAGCGCAGTTCTACCACATCAATGTAGATAATCATCTGCCTTACAATGTCTACGGTGGTATGCAAGACAACGGTTCATGGATGGGCCCAGCGTACAGTTTGACTGTAGACGGTATTCGCAACGAAGAATGGAGCGAGCTGTTCTTTGGAGACGGCTTTGATGTAGTTCCAGTACCGGGACGCACGGATGCGGTTTATGCGCAGAGCCAAGAAGGAAATGTAGGTCTTGTAAATACCAAAACAGGGTACAGCGAGCTGATCAAGCCAGTGCATCCTGAAGGCGAGAAATTGCGTTTCCACTGGAACGCACCTATCGCCCTTGATCCATTCGCGCCAGAGACTTCATTGTACTTTGGTTCGCAGTACATCCACAAGAGTACTGATAATGGAAAGAATTGGACCATAATAAGTCCAGACCTAACGACCAACGATCCAGAGAAGCAAAAGCAGCTGGAGAGTGGTGGTCTAACCTTCGACGTGACCGGTGCAGAAAACCACACTTGTGTGATCGCGATTGCTCCATCACCGCTGGATCAGAATGAGATTTGGAGCGGTTCTGACGACGGTAAGTTGTACGTGACTATGGATGGCGGGGCTAATTGGACCGACCTAAGTAAAAAGCTTAAGGGCCTCCCGGAAGGCGCGTGGATTCCACAAATTCGTGCTTCAGAGTACGAAAAAGGAACAGCTTGGGTAGTGGTGAACGACTACCGCCGCAACAACTGGAGCGCGTACCTCTACAAAGTCGAGAACTATGGTAAGAAAGTAACGCGTGTGGTGGACGACAGTGACGTATTCGGTCCAGTGCTCAGCGTCTTACAAGATCCTGTGGAGCCTAATCTATTGTGGGTAGGTGGCGAATACGGATTGTACGTGAGTACTAATGGTGGCGGCACGTTCCAGAAATGGGACAAAAACATGCCAACGGTACAAGTCATGGACCTTGCCTTCCAAAAGAGAGAAAAAGACCTTGTCTTGGGAACCTTTGGACGTGGTGCATGGGTGTTGGATGATGTAGAGCCATTGCGCCAATTGGCAGCAGCTAATGACTTCAGCGAACCAACCTTCTTCACGCCACCAACTGCTTACCAATGGGAGCGCAAGCAAAGCCCAGGTGTGCGTTTTGCAGCAAGTGCGACTTTCCGCGGTGAGAACCGTCCTTTCGGTGCCCGCTTTAAAGCCTACTTGCCGGAGGTTGCTGAGGACAACAAGAAGAAGATGCGTGTAGATTACCAAGATGCATCTGGCGACACGATCTATACTCAATATGTAAAAGTGAGTGAAGGTTTGAACAGCTGGCGCTGGGCTATGTGGCAAAGCGGTCAGCGCTACCCTGAATTCAAGATTCGTCAGGAGAAGGAGCAACAGAGTGATCCTCGTGGTGCAACTGTGCTGCCTGGAACCTACACGGTGACGATGAGCTTTGGTGATGCTGTTGCCTCTCAAAATGTTGAGGTTCGTCAAGACCCACGCATGACTTCTTGGGTGAGTATGGAAGACCTTGCTTCGCGCAGGGAGTCCTACAAAGGCATTGAGGCTATCGAAGCAGATTTAGATGCTGCTGTGCAGAAACTGGCTCGTGCGAATCAAAATATTGAAAGCCTTCAGAAGCTACTGAAAACAGAAGCTTACAAGAATGATTCTACTTTGGCCGATACAGTGAAAGCCACTGCCAAGGCATTGGAAGAGGTACGTCACGGTATCTTTGGTAAGAAGGAGACAAAGGGCTACTTCGAGCAGCCTGAAGTATGGTCTAATCAATGGGGCGGATCATTGTGGCAATTGGTAAGCTCACAGCGCGCTTGGGAGAGCAACGAACAAAACTTGTTCAACAACCTCAAGAAGCGCACAGAGGAGGCCACTGCTTCAGTCAATACCTTCCTCGATGAAGATTACAAAGCCTTGATGGAGTACCTCGAGGCCAACCCTGTAGACTTTATGATGCCGCTGGCAGATTAAGTCTGTTTAGAGGATATTAAAAACCCCCGCGGGCTCAGCTCGCGGGGGTTTCTTTTTTAGGATGCCCAGCGTACTAAGAGTCCAAATCAATCTTGTTAACTTCTTCAAGGAGGATTACAACGGCCTTTGGATTACCTTGAAAAGAACACAAAAGACATTGATTCTTACAAAGAAAGAAGATAATAATGCTTTGAAATATTGAGGGCTATTGAACGTTTTAGGTTAAAACGACTAACCTATGAACCTAGCTAAAAAAACATTCTTCGCTTGTATTATCTTTCTACATGCGCATCAAACTCAGGCAGTCATTGATTTCAATGAAAATCTGAGTGATACGGTTATTTCTGAAGATTTTTTGGGTAAGTCCCTCTGGACACCAAATGGGCATATCATTCTTCGCGGCGAAAATTCTTTGCAGGTTTGGCAGGGCGATTTATCACTTTGTGAATATACGCTGCCCATCGGGAGTTGGGAAAAGGTTCAGTTCACCGAAGAGCTATTGATCAATTCGAGGGGTGATACTGCGTTTGTTTGGGATTTGGTTAGTGGTAAGTTCAAATTTTCACTGCCACACCCTGAGTATATTGCCAGTACGACTATAAACCGATCAAGTGAAATTTTAGCTACGGCCTGTTGGGATCAACGAATCTATTTGTGGGATCTTAATAAAGGATCTTTAGTACAAACCTTGGTGCCTAAATCGGTAAAAAATTATGATCCCTCTGATATTTCAATTTTAGTCACTTTTAATGATGATGGACAATATCTCTGCAGTGCAGGCGAGCTGGGTGAAGTGAATATTTGGAAAAAAAAGAGAAGAAAATATATTCACAAGGTGAGATTGCCTTTGACGCATTATGAAGATTGGACCTATAGTGCCGATTTTAATTCAGAATCGACCATTCTAGTCACGACTCATAGAGACAGCCTAGCGGTTTTCTGGGATGTTAAAACTGGTGAGGAGGTATTAAATTTTGATGCTGAATTTGACAGACATACGGACGCATTCTATTGGAAAGACTTACTATTCTTAGAAATTACTCCAAGAACGAAATCACCTTATGGTGGATATGAATACCATCCATCCGTATGGCATGTATTTTCAGCGGATTCTTTGAAGTACCAAATAGGTTCTGAGAATTCTTTGTGGAAACAACACGGATATCACCTTAGTTTTAGCCCCAATGGGAAAACTATACTTACAAGAAAACCTCGAAGTGGATTTCCCCCTTTTGATTCCGATAGTACAGTTTACCTGTGGGACACTGAACTTTGGAAACCTATCCAAAAGATACATTCAAATAGCGGCAGTATTCGCTCCTTTGAATATAGTCCAGACGGCCATCACATTTTGACCTCAACGAAACAAGAAGTAATTGTTAGAAATTCAGCCTCCTTGACTATTGTAGCTAGAAGAACGAAGACAAATTTCTAATTAAAAAGGCGCTTATAGGGCGCCTTTTTAATTAGACATTTTTGAATTCGCTGAATAGTTCAGCAGTTTAATGAATGACAATAGGCTTGCGCACAGTACCCGCCTGGAAGATATAATATCCTGTGGCAGTGTTAATGTCTATAGTGCGCTCCTTGTTCAATTGGCCCTGCTGAATCAATCGGCCATCTACACTTATGATGGTGTAGTCTGTACCGACAGGAAGGCCTTCAACGTTAAAAGAACCGTTCGAAGGATTTGGGTAAAGCGTGATGTCCTCCGCCGTGAATTCTTCAGTATCTAATACAGTGGTTAATTGGAAGTCGTCCAAGAAGGCGTTGTTACCGCCGCCCGAAACGAAATCAACTTTGATCATAATAGGATTAGAACCTACATAATCGCCCATATTAATGTTGATGCTTCGCCAGTTGCTCTGTGATGAAGGATTCCATGGATTAGCCTTGTTCGTTGCTGCATACAAAAGCGGTCCTAAAAGGGTGCGAACGCTGTTCCATGTAGTTCCACAATCTTGGCTTACACTCACGACAATGCGGTCTCCTGCAAAGCCAGGCTTGCTTGCCACCGCATATTTAAAGCTGAAATCCATGCTCTTCGCGCCTCCTACGTAGATCTTATCGGTGATAAGAGCATCGGTATTGTCTGCCACATTATTAAAGTTGTCCAATTTCACACAATACGCACCTTCATAAAAGTTGAAGTTGTTGCGTTGCCATCTGATGTTGTCTCCATCAGGATTTTCTACGTGCCAAGTCCCGTTTGGTACTGTGTTAAATTCAAAACCCGAATTGAAGCCATTGACCCACATACCTGGATTGTTGCTACGAACACTCACGTAACCAGTTTGTAATAGGGTACTTGTTCCGTTGCTGTTGGTTACTTCGAGCTTCACATTGTAGTTCCCAGGGTTGTTGTAGGTCACAGTTGGGTTCTTTGCAGTGGAACTGCTTGGCGTACCGCCTGGAAAGTTCCATTGCCATGACGTTGGATTTCCAAAGGTGCTCTTGTCTGTGAATTGCACAGTTGCGCCTGCACAGAATACGGCTTGGTCGGCCTCAAAGTTGGCCTCTGGCGCACACGGAAGAACCGCATTTGAAGCAATACCAGTAGTGCTCGCATTGGTGCTCGTTACCAAATAGCCGCGACGGTTTGAAATATTCAAATTGTTGCGCATGATGGCGCGTTGGTCCTCGGTAAACATATTGGTACACACATCGTCCGCGTAGTCCATGTAGTTTTCTATCTGGTCCGGAAGGTTTGGGTTGTCATTAGAACAGGTATTTGCGTTGAGATTACAACCAAAGCTAGCTTCACTCACCGGTGGGGTATCTGCACAGTTGTCCCCCGCAAAACATCCGCCTTTAAATGGATGATCCAGTCCGAGGTAATGCCCTACCTCATGAGTAAGTGTACGACCCGCAGAACTACTCGTTCCAATTCTTCCCATTCGATCGTGACGAATAACTACGCCATCAAAGGTGGTGCTTTGTCCAGGGTTGGGTTTATATGCATATCCCAAGACGGTGCCTTGACCAGAACTTCCAAGGTCGATGCTATTAACGACCCAAATATTGAGGTATTTATTGTTTGGCCAGCTCACCAGTCCTTTCACGTTGTTACTCGCATTTACACTGAGTGCACTTTGCTTCCTCGTGATCCCTGTGGTACAGTTTCCTTGTGGATTAAGTTTGGCCAATTCAAATTGAATTTCACAATCCGTGGCCACCCCCAAGAATGCAGAACGCGTATCTACTGTGTCGGCGTTAAGACGTCTAAAATCTTCGTTGATCACAGCGATGGCATCCTTTACCTGCTTATCACTTATGTTATCTCCGGCATCGTCATAAATAATATGTACGACTACAGGGATTTTAAAAACGGTTGCTTCAGGGTTATGAGGGGCATCAAAATTTATGCTTTGAATGAATTCTTCTTCTGCACTTTCGTAGTTGGGATAGAGGCGCTTTACTTCTTCTTCTAGTTGGTCGTGTCCACATTTCTGTCCGTAGACGGCGCTAGAAATCAGTGCTAAAGCAATAATTAGGGGTCTTCTGATGTATTTTTGCATGACGTGCAATTTCGCAATTAATCTCATTGCCCGCAACACAAAAACGGTGCACAGGTATTCGTGTAGATATTTTGTTCTTAGATTTTTGGTTGTTAGGCAAATAAAGATGTATTTTCGCAGCCCTTTTGGGGGTTGTGAATAGCAACCACTTTAAACATTAAAACGCATTAGCGGTGAATACATTAAGTTACAAAACAGTATCAGCCAACGCGGCAACAGTTGAAAAGAACTGGGTAGTAGTAGATGCAGAAGGCCAAACTTTAGGTCGTCTTGCTTCAAAAGTTGCATTGCTTCTTAGAGGCAAGCGCAAGCCTAATTACACTCCTCACGTAGACTGTGGTGATAACGTAATTATCCTAAACGCGGAGAAGGTTGTATTGAGCGGAAACAAAATGACTGAGAAGACGTATGTATGGCACACAGGTTACCCAGGTGGTCAGCGCACGACAAATCCAGAAAGCATGATGGCGAAGTTCCCAGAGCGCGTCGTTGAGAAAGCGGTTAAAGGCATGTTGCCAAAGAATCGTTTGGGTGCACAGTTGTTCCGTAACCTTCACGTTTACGCAGGTGCTGAGCACAAGCATGAGGCTCAACAGCCAACTGCGATCAACATTAACGAAATCAAATAAGTAATAATAAATGGCAAAGTTTCACGCAATTGGAAGACGTAAAACTTCTGTAGCTCGTGTTTACATGGACGAGGGTGCTGGTAGCATCACCGTGAATGGCAAGGACTACAAGGACTACTTCAACACTGCGCCGTTGCACTACAAGCTAGAGCAGCCTTTCACTTTGACAGAGACTACTGGTTCTTACGACGTAAAAGTTAACGTTGTAGGTGGTGGTATCACTGGTCAAGCTGAGGCGATCCGCTTGGGTGTTTCTCGTATCCTCTCTGAGATCGATACAGAAAACCGCACAGCATTGAAGCCTGCCGGACTACTTACTCGTGACCCACGTATGGTTGAGCGTAAGAAATTCGGTCAGAAGAAAGCACGTAAGAAATTCCAGTTCTCTAAACGTTAATCGAGATTTAGTATCCAAATGGGCCAGACTCTTAACAACAGGCTACTGGCACATTGCTTACTAGGAAAGTAAACTCAAAAAAATGGCAGTAACAGACAACATTAAAAAACTCATGGATGCAGGTGTTCACTTCGGACACTTGACCCGTAAGTGGAATCCAAACATGGCGCCTTACATCTTTATGGAGCGCAATGGTATCCACGTAATCGACCTGCACAAAACAGATGCAAAATTGACTGAAGCGACAGAAGCGCTTTCAAAAATCGCAGCATCAGGTCGTAAAATCCTTTTCGTAGCAACGAAAAAACAAGCAAAAGAAATCGTAGCTAAATACGCTGGCGATGCAAACATGCCTTACGTAACTGAGCGTTGGCCAGGAGGTATGTTGACGAACTTCGTAACTATCCGTAAAGCGATCAAGAAGATGCAGAGCATCGACAAGATGAAAGAAAACGGTACGTTCGAAACTCTATCTAAGCGTGAGCGTCTTCAAGTAGACCGTCAACGTGCGAAGCTTGAGAAGGATTTGGGTTCTGTAGCAGATATGAACCGTCTACCAGCTGCACTTTTCATCGTTGATATCAAGCGTGAACACATTGCTGTAGATGAAGCCATCAAATTGGGTATCCCAACATTTGCGATGGTAGATACAAACTCTGATCCTCGTCGTGTAGACTACGCAATTCCTGCGAACGATGATGCGTCTAAATCTATCGCTGTTATCCTAGAAAGAATAACAGACGGAGTAAAAGCAGGTCTTTCTCAGCGCAAGAGCGATAAAGCAGCTGCAGAGCAGGCGAAGATTGAAAAGAAGGCTGCAAAGGCGTAAGCCAAGCAGTTCCTTAAAATAGACTTATACTTTTCAAGAGAGCCGTGGGGAAAACTTTGCGGCTCTCTTTTCAATTAAAACAACAAATTAAATTTCAATATCATGGCAAAGATTACTGCTGCTGAAGTAAACAAACTCAGAAAGCAAACTGGTGCTGGTATGATGGACTGTAAAAAAGCTTTGGTTGAAGCGGAAGGCGATTTCGAAGCTGCAGTTGACATCCTAAGAAAGAAAGGTCAGAAAGTAGCTGCTAAGCGTGCTGACCGTGATGCTACTGAAGGTGCTGTTATCGCTAAGACGAACGGTGCTGATAAAGGCGTTATCGTGAAGTTGTCTTGTGAGACTGACTTCGTGGCTAAAAACGAAGACTTCGTTGCTTTGGCGCACAAATTGGCGGATATCGCTTTGGCTTCTGGCGCTTCTACTTCAGAAGAGTTAGGTGCTACAGAATTTGAAGGTGGTTTGACAGTTGCTGATAAACTGCAAGAGCAAACTGGTGTAATCGGCGAGAAAATCGAAGTAGCAGAATTGGCTACAGTGAACGCTGCTTACGTTGCTTCTTACATCCACATGGGCAACAAGATTGGTACTTTGGTAGGTTTGACTGCTGAGGCTGCTGAAGCTGGTCGTGACGTAGCTATGCAAGCTGCTGCAATGAACCCCGTTGCATTGAACCGTGATGCTGTATCTCAAGATGTTATCGAACGTGAGTTGGAAGTTGGTAAAGAGTTGGCACGTCAAGAAGGCAAGCCAGAAGAAATGTTGGAAAAGATCGCTATTGGTCGTCTAAACAAATTCTTCAAAGAGAACACTTTGGTAGACCAAGCTTTCATTAAAGACGGTAAGATGAGTGTTGCTAAATACCTAACTAGCGTTCAGGCTGGTTTGGAAGTAGTTGACTTCAAGCGCGTTTCTCTATAATCGAGAACAAGCTCAAAATAATAAGGCCCTCACTGATAAAGTGGGGGCTTTTTTTATGCTGTAAACTGTGAGGAGTTAGTGCAAAAGTAACCGCAGCGGGATAGACAATGGAACCCAGTTGACTTATATTTGTGTTCAAACCTATGTAAGATGAAGTACAACCGAGTGCTGCTAAAATTAAGCGGCGAGGCATTAATGGGGGACAATGATTTCGGAATTGACCCAAAAAGAATCGCGGAATACGCAGAGGAAATTAAAGCCGTAGCTGAAAAAGGTGTCCAGGTGGGCATCGTTATTGGCGGTGGAAACATCTTTAGAGGTATTAGTGGTGCTTCGCAAGGCATGGATCGCGTACAAGCTGACCATATGGGTATGCTTGCAACGGTCATTAACGGTCTTGCATTGCAAGGAGCTCTTGAAAGTGCTGGTGTAAAAACACGCCTCCAGAGCGCTATTGAAATGGATAAAGTGGCTGAGCCTTTTATCCGCCGTCGCGCCATCCGTCACCTAGAAAAGGGACGCGTCGTCATCTTCTCAGCAGGAACGGGTAATCCATATTTCACGACAGATACTGGAGCGACACTACGCGCTGTTGAGATTCAAGCGGATGTAATCCTTAAGGGTACTCGCGTTGATGGAATTTACACTGCCGATCCAGAGAAAGACGAGAATGCTACGAAATTCTCTGAGTTGAGCTTTAAAGAAGTCTATGACCGTGGATTGAACGTCATGGACATGACAGCATTCACTCTAAGTAAAGAAAATGACCTGCCTATCGTTGTTTTTGACATGAACACGAAAGGAAACTTGATGAACGTAGTTTCTGGGGTTGATGGGGTAGGAACTTTAGTAAAGAACTAAGAAGATAAATCTCATGGAAGAGGAATTAGAATTAGTATTTGAATCGACCAAGGACGATATGGACCGTGCAATTGCACACATGGAAAAGTCGTTGCTTAAAATTCGTGCTGGACGCGCCAGCGCCTCTATGCTAGACAGTGTTATGGTTGAGTACTATGGTGCTCCGACGCCATTGGCTCAGGTGAGCAATGTTAACACACCCGATGCTCGTACGATCAGCATTCAGCCTTGGGAGAAGAGTATAATTCCTGATATCGAAAGAGCCATTATGAACGCAGGCTTAGGCTTTAATCCGATGAACAACGGGGAAAGCGTCATTATTTCTGTACCTCCGTTAACGGAAGAGCGTCGTAGAGAATTGGCAAAAATGGCCAAGGCAGAAAGTGAAAGTGCCAAGGTGGGTGTTCGTGCTGCGAGAAAGAGTGCCATGGACGAGCTCAAAAAGATGGGCAACGACGGATTGAGTGAAGATATGCGCAAAGACAGCGAGAACGATATCCAGAAAATGACGGACGAATACATCGCAAAATGTGATGCGATGTTCGCCAAAAAGGAAAACGACATCATGACGGTTTAACCCTGAAGAAGATATAGCAAATGACCCGCCAACTGGTGCGGGTTTTTTATTTCTGATTGTTTGTTTGAACAATTACCTGTATAATTGTTTAGTGTTTATGCGCCTCGAAGACGAAATCAAACAAAGTGCCTTTACTACAGAGCAATCAAAATTGATTGTCAATCTCATATATACCTCTAACAGGTTGAAGGAGAAAATCACGGCACGCCTTAAATCAAATGGCCTAACCATGCAGCAATACAACGTGTTGCGTATTGTTCGTGGCGCTGGTGATACGGGCTCTACCACTTCAGAAATACGCGAGCGTTTGTTGGATAAAATGAGCGATGCCTCTCGAATGGTTGATCGACTCGTGAGCATGGATCTTTTAGAGAAAGTACGAGACAAGGAGGACCGCCGAATCGTCTTTATTTTCTTAACTCCTAAAGGACGAACACTAGTCAATGATTTGGTGGCCAAAGAAGAAGTAGAATCTCTTGCCGCAAAAATTGACCAAAAAAAAGCCCAACAACTCAATGAGCTGTTGGACGTTTTCCGTTCGGAACTCTCCGAATAAATTAGCTTTTCAAATAATCGATAAGCGCAGCGGTTGAGCTGTCGTGATCGTGCTTCGCACCGCCTTTCAGTTCGTTGAGTACTGCCTTCGCCAATACTTTACCAAGCTCCACACCCCATTGGTCGTAAGAGTAAATATTCCAGATGTATCCTTGGATGAAAATCTTGTGCTCGTATGCGGCAATCAACTGACCCAAGTGGTAAGGGTTCAATTCATCCAGTACGATGCTATTGGTCGGTCTATTGCCTTCGAAAACTCTATATGGAGCAATCTTATCAATATCGTCACTACTCAATCCAGCTTGACGCATTTCAATCTCCACATCCATTCTTGACTTTCCTGTCATCAATGCCTCAGTCTGGGCAATGAAGTTGGCAAGAAGAATTGGGTGGTGATCCGGTAAACTGTGCTGGCATTGTTTTGCAGCAATAAAGTCTGCAGGAATGAGGTCCGTGCCTTGGTGGATCAGTTGGTAGAACGCATGCTGGCCATTCGTTCCTGGCTCGCCCCAGATGATAGGACCTGTTGGGTAGTTTACTCGGTTACCGCCCCGGTCCACATACTTCCCGTTGCTTTCCATATCGCCCTGTTGGAAGTAGGCCGCAAATCTGTCTAAGTATTGATCGTAAGGAAGAATCGCATGTGAAGGCGCATTGTGGAAGTTGCGGTACCAAATACCTAACATCGCCATAAGGGCTGGAATGTTTTCGCTCCAATCTGCCTCGGCTACATGATTATCCATAGCATGTGCACCACTCAAGAATTCTTGGAATCCTTGGAATCCGATCGCTAAAATCACTGGAAGACCAATAGCCGACCACACGCTGTAGCGACCACCGACCCAGTCCCAGAAACCAAACATATTCTTGGTATCTATCCCAAAACCTGCAACGCCCTCGGCATTTGTACTTACAGCAACGAAGTGCTTCGCCACGTTTTCTTGGCTACCACCGTTGTTCAAGAACCAATTCTTCGCACTATTGGCGTTCTGCATAGTTTCTTGTGTGGTAAAAGTCTTAGAAGCAATAATGAACAGCGTCGTTTCCGCATCTACTTTCTTTAATACCTCGTGCAAGTCTGCGCCATCTACATTGGCAACAAAGTGGAAGTTCATTTCGTCCGTAACGAATGGCTTCAATGCATTTATGACCATTCTTGGGCCCAAATCTGATCCACCGATACCAATATTTACAACATCAGTAATGCGTTTACCGCTGTACCCTTTCCAGTTTCCTGAGCGAACTTCACTTGAAAAGGTAGCCAATTTTGCCCATGAGTCTCTCACTCCTGGCATCACATCCTCGCCGTCCACATAAATAGGATTCTCGCTCATGTTGCGAAGCGCCGTGTGAAGAACTGCACGGTTTTCAGTGACGTTGATTTTCTCACCGCTTTGCTGCTGCTTGATGGCAGTGCGTACATCTGCTTCTTCTAGCAATTCCTGAAAGAGTGCGAAAGTTTCGCTACCCATGTGGTTCTTAGAAAAGTCGAAGAGTATACCGTCCCACTTGATGTGGTATTTATTGAATCGCTCTGAGTCCTCGTAGAAACGAGTTTTAAGCGTTCTCTTGTCATAAATAGAGTTCTTTTGAAGCTTGTGCCAAGCTTTTAAATCTGTTGGCTTTAAATTTTTAAGCATCTGAGATATTCTTGAATTCGCTACAAAACTAAACTATGTGGGCGGAGTTGTTGTTCTAATTACTAAATTCAACCTTTTATTTACAAAAATTTTATGTTGAGATTCAAAAGCACGAGTGATTTCCAAAAGGAAGTACGTAAAAGAGTTAGACTCTATCTCAAAGAAGAAGGTAAGTCGGGACTAGCAGATTACCGATACTATTTAAAAGCAGTTTTGAATCTCGCCATGTACTTGGTTCCATTTATCCTGTTCTTAACCGGTTATAGTTCATTTTTGATGACCACTCTTCTTTGGGCAATTACCGGATTGGGTATGGCAGGTGTTGGAATGAATGTGATGCACGACGCAATCCACAATACTGTAACGCGTAGTGAATGGGTGAATCGTAAGATTGGTGCTGTGATCTACATGTTGGCTGGTAACAGCTATACTTGGCGCGTTCAGCACAACATTAAGCATCATACGCATACAAATATTGATGGTCACGACGATGATATTGAAACGGGTAATATGTTCCGCTTCCATCCCGAACAAGAGTTGAAGCCAAAACATAAATATCAGCACATTTATGCACCTTTTGCATATACATTGATGACTTGGAAGTGGTTGTTAGAGAAGGACTTTAAGCAGGTTATCCAATACAACAAATCCGATTTGTTCAAGGCGAAAGATCAAAGCCTAGGAATGGTTTGGACTAAATTAATTGTAGGAAAAGGTTTTCACTTTGCCACTTTTTATGTTTTGCCAATGGCATTAGGAATTCCTTGGTACATGGTGCTGTGGGGAAATATGGTTATGCATATTGTAGCAGGATTAATCTTGTCGTTTACGTTCCAATTGGCGCATGTGGTTGATAAAGCTGAATTCCCTTCTGAAGAAGAAGCAAAAGTTCATAGCCTACTGGAGCACCAAATGAAGACCACAGCTAACTTTAGTACGAAGAATAAATTAGTGACCTGGTACACAGGAGGATTGAACTTCCAAGTTGAGCATCATTTGTTCCCAACCATCAATCATATTCACTATCCTAAGATTGCTAGAATTGTTCGCAAAACAGCGGAGGAATTCAGGCTGCCTTATAATGAATACCGTACGACTATTGCGGCGCTAAAAGGCCACTTCGCTCATCTGAAGCACATGGGTCAAGCAATGGCTTAGTCTAAGATCATACTTAACAAAAAGGGCGACCCGCAGGGTCGCCCTTTTTTATGTAGTAATGCTTTTTATCCGTTCACAGCCACAACGTCGTCAACCAACGTTGGGAGCATCTTTTGCAAAATGCTAAGTATGCCGTTTTTCAGTGTCATCGTTGAAGACGGACAGCCCGAACAAGCGCCTTGCAGCTGAACTTCAACGACCTTGTCTTTGTAGCCCATAAAAGCGATGTTTCCACCATCTTGAGCCACGGCAGGCTTGATGTATTCTTCGAGGATATCTACGATACGTGCTTCCACTTCGCCCAAATCTTCCGTATTCAGAACAGGACCTTTGCCTTCTTCTGCTTTTTCTTCTTGCGCTGGTTTGAGTTGGTCCTCATGAACAGCAACGCCTCCTTCAGTCAAAAACTCGGTAATGAATATACGAACCTCTTGGGCCACGTCGTCCCATTCTACGACGTCAAATTTTGCAATGGCGATGTAGTTTCCGGAGATGAATACTTCCTTTACAAATGGAAAATGAAAGAGCTTCGTTGCTAATGGCGACGGCTTAGCTTCCTCAATATTTCTGAATTCTGCAGAATCTGTCTGAAGGAGCAGTTTATTGCTTACGAACTTCATGACCTTGGGATTTGGGGTCATTTCTGCGTAAATACTAACTGGGACTCTTTTAATTTCCATAATTGGGGTATTTTCAGGGTACAAAAGTACATCACAAAAACAAGACGGTATGCCTATTGTTCGCCCTGTTCTCGGACACCATCCTGAGATTGGAAAAGATTCATTCATCGCTGAAAACGCAACCATTATCGGGAACTTCTCCTGCGGTGAAGGCTGCAGCTTTTGGTACGGCAGTGTCATCCGCGCAGATGTGAATGCCATAACTATGGGTAACAAGGTCAATGTGCAGGACAATGCAACTGTACACTGCACCTATAAGAAGTTTCCGACGGTCATAGGTGATAATGTGAGCATAGGTCACAACGCTATAGTTCACGGCTGTACGATCGAGAACAATGTCCTCATTGGAATGGGCGCAATTGTGATGGACGACTGTGTGGTAGGCGAGGGCTGCATTGTTGCAGCAGGGTCTGTCGTAACCCAAGGAAAGAAATTAGCACCTGGAACGCTTTGGGCGGGGGTACCTGCAAAAGAAATTGGTCAAGTACCGGAAAGATTACGCACAGGGGAGATCGAACGCATTGCCAACAACTATTTAAAATACAGCTCCTGGTACAAAGACGATGAGTAGTTATTTGAGTTTTGAATCGGACCGCCTCTACCTCCGTCCGACTACCGAAGAAGATGCCGCCCTCGTGCTGGCCATTTTAACCGCCCCAAAAGCCCTAAAATTTATTGGCGACCGCAACCTTCACAGTGAGGAAGATGCGCGGGAATACATCCGTCAGCGCGCCCTGCCACAACTGCGCGAGCGCGGGTATGCGAACTACACCCTTGTGACCAAAGAAACGGGTACCAAGGTTGGGGTTTGTGGATTGTACGTGCGTCCAGATTTGGAGCTCATTGACCTGGGCTATGCGCTGCACCCGGACCACGAGGGGCACGGCTATGCCCGTGAGGCCTCAAAGCGCATCATGCAAGCAGCAAAAGAGCGCTTTGGCCAATTAAAACTCAGCGCCATCACCCACGGAGAAAATACTGCGAGCATCAAAGTACTCGAAGCCTTGGGGTTTACGCACCAGGGACAAAAAACCGTGGCAGGATACGACGGGCCTTCCGAATATTTCGAGGTAGAATTATAGTCCGAGCTTGACCTTCAGATTGCCCAACATGGCGGCCGTCATCGCTTCAAGATCATATTCCGGTTGCCAATTCCAATCTGCCTGTGCCGCACTATCGTCAATACTAGCGGGCCAACTGGCCGCAATATTCTCCCGGAAATCCGGCATACAATCCATATCAAATCCTTCAATGTGCCCTGCAATACTCGCTGCAATGGTCACTGGATCAAAGCTGATGCCCGCCAAATTATAACTATTGCGCACTTTCACCTGATCGGCCGGTGCCTCCGTCAACTCAATAGTCGCGCGAATGGCATCGTCCATATACATCATTGGTAGTGCTCTGTGTGCGCTTAAGAAGGAAGTGTATTTGCCCTCTTCAAGTGCCTTGTAATAAATCTCCACGGCATAATCTGTAGTCCCACCACCTGGCTGAGATTTCCATGAAATGAGTCCAGGGTAGCGAATAGAGCGAACGTCTACGCCATACTTGTTGTGGTAATATTCACACCAACGCTCGCCCGCAAGCTTGGAGATGCCGTACACGGTAGAGGGCTCCATAATGGTTTGCTGCGGGGTGTGGTGCTTGGGAGTGGTCGGTCCAAAAACGGCAATGGATGAAGGCCAGAATATTTTATCAATGACTTTTTCTTTAGCCAATTCCAATGTATGCAACAAGCTCTGCATGTTCAAATCCCATGCTTTCATTGGGAATTTTTCGCCCGTTGCGCTGAGCATGGCTACAAGGTGGTATACCGTGCCTACATGATACTTTTCACATATTGCGCGTAAGCCTTCGCCTTCGCTGGCATCGAGAATTTCAAAAGGACCATTTTTTAGCTCAGCAAGTGCAGGCTCTTTAATGTCGGACGCAACAACAGCATTGTTGCCGTATTTCTCACGAAGGGTAAGGGTAAGCTCGGTGCCGATCTGGCCACAGGCGCCTAGGATAAGTGTGGTTCTTTTCATGCTCTGATTGTGATAAAAGTCAGATTTGGGTAGGTCAAAGATAACTTATCTTTGCAGTAATAAATTGCCTTCGGATGGATCCAAATGCTGGAAAAAGAGATTTAGTCAACAAGCTTGATAAAGAGAGCCTAAGAGCGAAATTGGAAGCGGAAACTTTCAAGCGCATCACCCTTTCTTTTTATAAGTACGTCATCATAGACAACCCTCAAAAGCTCCGCGATGCCCTTTTTGAGAAGTGGATGTCGCTAGATTGCTTGGGTCGCATTTACGTGAGTCAGGAAGGAATAAACGCTCAGATGAACGTTCCCGAGCATCATTGGGAGGAATTTGAGCAGCACCTCCACGGCATGGAATACTTCAAGGACGTGCCTTTTAAGATTGCGGTTACGGATAAGACCGACGGAAAGTCGTTCTTAAAACTCAAGGTGAAAGTACGTGGTCAGATTGTAGCCGATGGATTGCAGCCAGAGGATTACGACGTGACCAATGTGGGTGCGCATTTGAGCGCCAAGGATTGGAACGAGGCCATTGAGAATGACGATCCTATCGTCGTGGACATGCGCAATCACTACGAGAGTGAGATCGGCCATTTTGAGGGTGCCGTTTTGCCGGAGGCGGAGACCTTTAAAGAGGAACTGCCGATGGTATTAGAAAAGCTCAAAGGTCAAGAGGACCGCAAGATTCTGCTCTATTGTACGGGCGGTATTCGTTGTGAGAAGACCTCGGCTTATTTGAAGCACCACGGTTTTAACGATGTAAACCAACTGCACGGCGGGATCATTGATTATGCTCGTCAGATTGAAGAGGAAGCACTTGATAACAAGTTCCACGGGATCAATTTTGTCTTCGACGAAAGATTGGGCGAAGAGATTTCGTGCGAAGTGATTTCAGAGTGCCACCAGTGTGGTGAAAAATCGGCCCGTCATACCAACTGTGCGAACAGGGCATGTAACCTGCTCTTCATTCAGTGCGAGAGCTGTGCAGAGAAAAACGAAGGCTGTTGCACACCGCAGTGTGTCGAGGTCATACACCTTCCAGAAGAGGAGCAACATGAAATTCGTAGAAAAGCCAAGGAAACAAAGCGATTCCATAGACATTCTAAAGTAAATTTACGAGACGCCTTTAAAGAAGAATAGCGCAAGAACGAACCTTCAGAACAAAAGAACCACCATGCAAGACAATCGAAAGCACCTATCCGACCTTAAAAAGCAGAGTCAAGAGGGCGGCGGACAAAAGCGCATTGACGCGCAGCATGCCAAAGGCAAACTAACCGCACGCGAACGCATTCACTTCCTTTTAGACGAAGGGAGTTTCCAAGAAATGGGTGCATTGGTTCAGCACCGCAGCGATTTATTTGGCCTCGACAAACAGAAAATTTTAGGAGACGGTGTTGTGACCGGCTATGGAACAGTCAATGGTCGCTTGGTTTATGTGTTTGCACAAGATTTTACGGTATTGGGCGGTTCTTTAGCAGAGGCTCATGCAGAGAAGATTACCAAAGTGATGGACCTCGCCATGAAAACGGGAGCACCATTGATCGGATTAAATGATAGTGGGGGTGCCCGCATCCAAGAGGGGGTCGTTTCTTTGGGTGGATACTCTGATATTTTCTACCGCAACGTACAAGCCTCAGGGGTCATTCCCCAGTTTTCAGCGATGATGGGACCTTGTGCTGGTGGCGCGGTGTATTCGCCAGCACTTACAGATTTCATCATGATGGTGGAAGACACTTCGTACATGTTTGTGACTGGACCTAATGTGGTAAAAACAGTGACACACGAAGAGGTTACGGCTGAAGAGTTGGGTGGCGCCAGTGCCCATTCGACCAAAAGTGGGGTAACACATTTCACCTATCCGAACGAGATCTCTCTCATTGAAGGCTTAAAGAAATTGTTGAGCTTTGTTCCTCAGAATTGTGACGAGGAGCCGCCATCACTTCCGTACGAGCCAGGCGATGAAATGCGCCAAGTATTGAAAGAAATCGTGCCCGAGAACCCGAACCAACCTTATGATATGAAAGAGGTTATTGCGGGTATCGTTGATGAAGGTACTTTCCACGAAGTACACAAGGACTTTGCGGAGAATATGATTGTTGGGTTTGCACGTCTTGCTGGGAAGTCGGTGGGCGTTGTGGCCAATCAGCCGGCGTATTTGGCTGGGGTATTGGATATTCATGCATCTACTAAAGGTGCCCGTTTTGTGCGTTTCTGTGATTCTTTCAATATTCCATTGTTGGTGCTTGAAGATGTCCCAGGATTCTTGCCAGGTACCGACCAAGAGTGGAACGGGATTATTACCAACGGCGCGAAATTGTTGTATGCCTTTAGCGAAGCAACGGTACCGCGTATCACGGTAATTACCCGCAAAGCTTATGGTGGTGCATATTGTGTGATGAACTCAAAGCAGATTGGCGCAGATATGAACTTTGCTTGGCCAACGGCGGAAATTGCCGTGATGGGAGCCAAGGGCGCCGCGGAAATCATATTTAGAAAAGACATTCAGGCCGCTGAGGACAAAGCGGCAAAATTGGCCGAGAAGGAAGCAGAATACTCTGATGCCTTTGCCAATCCATATCGTGCCGCTTATCGCGGATATGTGGACGATGTAATTCTGCCGGAAGAGACTCGTGAAAAGTTGATTAAAGCCTTTTCCATGTTAGAAAATAAGGCAGTAAAATTGCCGAAGAAAAAACACGGTAACCTTCCCCTCTAAATGTTTGTAGATACGCACTGCCACTTGTACGACGAGTACTTCGCTGATAAGAAGGCTGAGATCCAAAGCAGGGCTCTGGCAGCAGGCGTTACGACTGTATTGCTTCCAAATATCAATACCGAGAGTATTGGTGCGTTGGACGCTGTTGAGGCCGATTATCCTCAGCTTAAAATTGGGCGGATGATTGGATTGCACCCTTGTTATGTAAAGAAAGATTGGAAGGACCAATTGGACCAATTGGAGGCGCATTATCGCACCAACCCCAAGCAATATTTGGCTGTAGGTGAGATTGGAATGGACCTTTATTGGGATACCACCACCGAGGATATGCAGGTGGAAGCCTTGAACAGGCAATTGGATTGGGCGGTCGAATGGGATTTGCCCATTGCCCTTCATGTAAGAGGTAGCTTTAAGCAATTGTTTCCGGTGCTCGAGGAAGCTCAAGTACGCCACGGCGGAAAATTACGTGGAGTGTTTCACTGTTTCAGCGGCGGCAAGAAACAGGTAAAACGCGCCTTAAAATTGGGAGAGTTTTACTTCGGAATAGGTGGGTCCTATACCATGAACCGTTCGGCGACGGATTGTGTCATTAAAGGCATTCCTCAGGACCGATTGATTTTAGAGACCGATGCGCCGTATCTTACACCAAAAGCACTACGTGGCCAGAAGAACGAGCCCGCCTTCATGGTTGAACCAGCTAAGGTGATGGCTGAGGTCTTGGAAATGGATTTGGATGAGGTTGCCACAATGACCTCTGATAACGCAAAGCGACTGTTTGGATTAGATGCGTAAAATTGCCCTCATATACACCGGTGGTACCATCGGAATGCGACAGAACCAACGCGGGAAACTGGCCCCTATGGATTTCGCATCAGTGGCTGAGAAAATTCCAGCGCTACAATTACTCCCTATTGAAATTTTATCCGTAACACTTGAGAACCCTATCGACAGTTCAGAGATGGTTCCGCAAGTTTGGCAAGAGTTGGCCGAAGTCATTGACGGACTTATGGATCAGGTGGACGGCGTGGTGGTGCTACACGGCACAGACACCATGGCGTATACGGCTTGTGCCTTGAGCTTTATGTTTGAAGGCCTTCAAAAACCCATTATCATCACTGGATCACAGTTGCCGGTGGGAGTATTGAGAACCGATGCTGTAGAAAACATCGTGAGCGCGTTTGAATTTGCTGCCCTTGCTGAGGAAGATGGGTCGGCTGTTATTCAAGAGGTAGCCATTTACTTTGAATACGAATTGTTGCGCGGCAATCGTGCTTACAAGAGGTCTTCGAATGAATTCAATGCCTTTAGTTCGCCAAATTATCCGCCACTTGCCAGTAGCGGGGTACGCCTGAGCGTTAACAAAGAATTACTTTGGCGTTCGGAAAAATCATATCAGCTTAGGTCGGGTATCGATACTAGCGTTGGGGTAGTTACACTTTATCCTGGTCTAGACTTTGACCAATTGCCTCATCTGTCGCATTGGAAAGTCTTGGTTTTACGGACTTTTGGAGCAGGAAACGCCCCAAAATCGACTTCCTTCTTGGAATTTTTAAAGCGGGTAGAGAAAAATGGAACCATTATTGTCAATACATCACAGTGTGTGAGCGGTTCTGTCATACCGGGGCTATACGACAGCTCTAGCGCGCTTGAGGAAGTTAAAATGCTGAATGCCAAGGATATGACTTTTGAAAGTGCCTTGGTGAAGTCGATGGTCTTATTGGGTCAGAGCAACTCTGTGGCAGATTTTCACATTAAGTTTCCGTTGTCTCTCGCAGGAGAGGTCTCAGAATAGGAATTGGACACCAATTTTTTGTATTTTCGACGCCCGGAAGGGTTTTTGCGTAAATCCACCGACAGATAACACTAAAAAGAATTAATTCTTAAGAAAAATGAAAAAAGCACTCTCTTTGCTTGCAATCGTTGCCCTTTCAATGGGTACGGTAAACGCCTACGCACAGGACGAAATGGCGGCTACTGAAGAAGTAGTAACAGATTCTGCTGCTACTGAAACTATGGACTCTGCTGATGCAGTTGTAGATTCTGCTGCGGCAGCTACAGATTCTTCAGTTACTGAAGAAGCTACTGAAGAAGTAGTTGAAGAAGCAGTTGAAACTGAAAAAGGATTCACTCAAATCTTGAAGGAGAAATTCATCGAGGGTGGTGCATTCTTCATGTCGTTCGTATTGTTGGCCTTGGTATTGGGTCTAGCACTTGTAATCGAGCGTATCATCTACTTGACTTTCGCACAAACAAACACTGAGAAGTTGTTGAGCGAGGTTGAAGGTGCATTGAACAACGGTGGTATCGACGCTGCTAAAGAAGTATGTCGTAACACTCGTGGTCCAGTTGCTACAATCTTCTTCGAAGGTTTAGACCACTACGATGAAGGTCTTGACATGGTAGACAAATCAATCATGAGCGTAGGTTCTGTAGAGAACGGTAAGCTTGAGAAAGGTGTATCATGGATTTCATTGTTCATCGCTTTGGCACCAATGCTTGGTTTCATGGGTACGGTAATCGGTATGATTGGCGCATTTGACGCGATTGAGGCAGCAGGTGATATCAACCCTTCTCTTGTAGCGGGTGGTATTAAAGTGGCACTTTTGACAACAGTATTTGGTTTGATCACTGCGATCATCCTACAGATTTTCTACAACCTTATCGTTGCAATGATCGACGGTATCGTGATCAAGATGGAAGATGCATCTATCTCTTTCTTGGACTTGTTGGTAGAATACAAAAAGAAAAATAGCTAAGAACTATGGCTGATAAACTCCCATTAATCGGACGTGTCCTAGGCATCGTTCTTGGTCTAATCGGCGTTGTACTATTTATTATGGTAGCAGCGAACGAGGATCAAGCGCCAGGGTTCGTATCGTACGGGATGGTCATTACTATCGTTAGTATGATTATCGCCGTATTGAGCTTCGTCCTTGCACTTGTGGTGAACCCACAAGGTATCAAAGGCGTAGGTATTGGTTTAGCGGCAATTCTTGTTATCGGTTTGATCTCATGGGTCACAGCTGATGGCTCAGATTTCGCACAATACAAAGATGTTACTGAAGCTACTTCTAAAGCATCGAGCGCAATGTTGACTTCGTTCTACATTTTGTTCTCAGGTGCAGTTTTAGCTGTTGTTTATTCTCTAGTTGCTAGAGTAATCAAATAAGGAGCGCTATGGCAAGAAATAAAAGAGCCATACCAGAAATTAATGCAGGTTCGATGGCGGATATCGCCTTCCTACTCTTGATTTTCTATCTCGTAACCACTACCATGGATACAGATAAGGGGATCAACAGGAAGCTTCCACCTATCGAAGATGAGTTAGTTCAAGACCCTCCACCTATTAAGGAACGTAACATTTTTACGGTCCTAGTAAACTCGAACGATCAGTTGCTAGTAGAAGATGAATACCTAGAGATTAACGAGCTTCGTGCTAAGGCTATGGAATTCATCGACAATAACGGCGACGGTTCGTGTGAATACTGTAAAGGTTACGGTGTTTCTTCAAGTTCTGATAACCCTGTTAAGGCGGTTATCTCGCTTCAAAATGACCGCGGTACTTCGTACGGCATGTATGTAAAGGTTCAGAACGAACTGGTTGCAGCCTATGAGGACCTACGTGAGCGTTACGCTGAAGAGGAATACGGTCGTTCATACCGCGGTATGGATCCGGAAGAGGACGAAGAAATCATCAAGGAGATCAAGAACGCTTACCAGCAGAAAATTTCTGAGGCAGAACCATTAAATATTGGTGGATAATGGCAGTAATTAAGAAAAAGAAGGATAAAGCGTTGCCAGCGGTAAACACGTCGGCACTTCCTGATATTGTATTTATGTTGTTGTTCTTCTTCATGGTTGCCACTGTAATGCGTGAAGTAGATTTGAAGGTGAGTGTGAACAAGCCTCAAGCAACAGAAATTCAGAAGTTGGAACGCAAGTCTTTGGTAACTTACATCTACGCAGGTTCGCCTCGTGCTAAGTACCAAGACAAGTTCGGTAAGACGCCTAGAATTCAGCTCAACGATGCGTTTGCATCAATCGATGACCTACAACCATTCGTTGTCCAAGAGCGTGAAGCTAAGGCTGAAGAAGACCGCCCAATGATGACCATGTCTATCAAAGCTGATAAGACGGTTAAAATGGGTTTGATTTCTGATATCAAATTAGAGCTGCGCAAGGCGCAAGCTTATAAGATCAACTATAGTTCTCTGCAGCCTAAAGATGCAGAAGCATTGTACAGCTCAGATAACTAAGCAAAGAGAACGCTATATAGCGAAAGCCGGTCCCCTTGGGGCCGGCTTTTTTGTTGGCTTTTATTTTTTTTCTTCGAGCTGTTTCCCAATACGTTCATATTCATCCATAGTAAGGACCTCTGTCCATACTGTCGGTGCACTTCCATATACAGCGATATAGGAAACATCCTCCTCTAATGAAGAGGTATGGAAATGCTCTACTTCTTTCGGACACCGTATTACATCACCTTGATGTATAATCATCGGTTCTTTACCGCGTTCTTGGTAATATCCTTTACCCTCTACAACAATAAGCACTTGATCTGTCTCGTGTTTGTGCCAGTTTAAGGTGCTGTGCGCTTTAAATGTTGCTTGGGTAACATTGTAATCAAATGTGCTGTCCGAACGCGTCAAAAAGTTTAGCCAGGCTTCGCCTTGGTAGTTTACTTCAGGAGCTTTCCGGCCAGAATCGTGGAACGAAGCCACATTGTATTGATCGTTTTGCGCAAAGGCCGAGATACCTGCACAGATTGCAGCGGTTATGAGTATATTTTTCATAGCAATAAGATAGTCGTTTTACGACTTATGCCAAGCGGTATGTTTGCCACGAATGTTTCTCAACCACAGGATTCCAAAGACCAATGGGACAAGACCCACGATGCTCCATCCGAGGGCCATGGTACTTTCTGTCTGTAGTTCTCCGCCTGCTGCGTAAGACGATAGTAATGCAAACCCATTATTTATCGAGTGGAGTAAAATGGGTGCCCAGAGACTGCCTGTCCAGTATTTGGTGTAGCCCAGAAGAATACCCATAAACAGCAGCGGAATGAAGCTTAAAGGCTGTTGATGAGCGATAGCAAAGCATGCTGCACTAGCGAGGACTGCGCCACGTACCCCAATGCTTCTTTGAAATAACTTTTGCAGTACGCCACGGAAAAAGAACTCTTCGCCGAAGGCAGGTACCAAAACCATTACTACAGTATTGGCCAAAAGAGCGATTAGTGAAGTGTCCTGCAGCAATGTTTTAAGTGAGTCGGTTACAAGCGCTTCTTGGTCTTTAAGACCTTGGAAGTATTCGGTATCAGGAACGATGTATTGGTTGAATTGTGCGAGAAGGTCAATGGCGAAAAAGGCACCTACACATGTCAATGCTAGAGCCGCATAGGTATGGCTAGAAGGCGGGAGCTTCTCTGCATTTTTTCTGGAATGCGTGGCGGAACCATAGCTTGGCAAAAAGACCAGATTTAGGAAGCGTGAAGGGTTACTGGCGACAATCTGAGCGAATATGAGCGGGGGCATTAAAAACAGCCCGAGCGAGACAGAGAATTGGAACCATCGCATGCCTTCTGGAGATGCGATGCCGTAGGTGGCGTTAACGAAGGTTAAACCAATGCCTCCGAAGAAGACAAGGCTCGCTACGGTGATAAAAAATAGCGTCAATGCAGATCTTGCATTCCCCCATTCTAAAGTCTTGTCAGTGTAGCTCATCCCGTCGTATTTTTGCAGCATGGTAAAGATAGGTGATATCGAATTAGGGGACTTCCCTTTATTGCTCGCTCCGATGGAGGATGTGAGTGATCCGCCCTTTAGGAAACTCTGTAAGGATCACGGAGCAGATGTGATGTACACCGAATTTATCTCTTCAGAAGGATTGATACGAGATGCTGCGAAGAGCGTCAAGAAATTGGACTTCTACGAATATGAGAGGCCCTTAGGCATTCAGATTTTCGGGAACGAAATTGAAAGCATGCGCCAGGCTGCAGAGGTATGTGCCGCATCCAATCCGGACATCATCGATATCAATTACGGTTGCCCAGTTAAAAATGTAGCGTGTAAAGGCGCTGGTGCAGGTATCCTACAGGATATTCCAAAGATGGTCAAAATGACCGCGGAGATTGTCAAAGCGGTGGATAAGCCAGTGACGGTTAAGACTCGTTTGGGTTGGGACGACAATACCAAGTACATCGTTGAAGTCGCAGAACGCTTGCAGGACGTTGGTATTCAGGCCATCTCCATTCACGGTCGTACGCGCAAGCAAATGTATAAAGGTGAAGCCGATTGGTCGTTGATTGCCGAAACGAAAAACAACCCCCGCCTGCACATCCCTGTTTTTGGAAACGGCGATGTAGATAGTGGCCCTAAGGCTATGGAGTACCGCAATAAGTACGGCGTTGATGGTATTATGATAGGTCGCGCATCTATTGGCTATCCTTGGATTTTCAACGAAATCAAGCATTATTTTGAACACGGCGTTGAAGCGAGAAAGCCCTCTGTGAAGGAGCGCGTGGCGGCAGCGCGGGAGCACTTTGAATTGAGTCTGAAGTGGAAGGAAGAGCGCTATGCCATTATGGAAACCCGTAAGCATTACACCAACTACTTCCGTGGTCTCAGTCATTTTAAGCCTTACCGTACGCGTTTAGTGACCATCGAAGATCCGTCAGAAGTCCTTGCTACCTTGGACGAAATCGAACAAGAATACATTGCGAAATACGGCAATGAACAAGATTTAGGCGATCTGAATAATCTGCAGTACGGTCGTACTTCGGAGAAGCAAACTACTTAATAACACGACGCGTTGCCCACGCGCTCAGACTGCTGCCGATGCCCAAAACGATGGCGCTGGTCAATGCAATATGTTCCCATTTTAAGCTGACGGGATAATATTCTTGGACATATCCAGTTCCCAAGGGCACTATACCCACGTAGTGTTGTAGGGCAATGATTCCTAGTCCTACAACCAATCCACTGAGCCATCCGGTGGCAACAATCAATAGCCCGTTTTTAAAGAAGATGCTGCGCAAATCAGCTTCAGAGGCCCCCATAGCCCATAATGTGTGTACATCGTCCTTCTTCTCGAGCGCTATAATGATTAGTGCGCTAACGACACCGAAGCTGGCAAGAAGCACAATAAAGGCCAAGATGAATACCACCACCATTCTTTCAGAGCGCATCACCTTGAAGAGGGTGGCTTCTTGTTCCAATCGGTTCGCAATGGTCATTCTATTGCCAAAATGCCCTTCTATCGCTCTCCGTACCCGACGCTCCTGTGCGGTGTGGATCTCAACAAAAGACGGGGCTTTGGCACCTGTGAAGTCTTTGAACCAACCTTGCGGGGCTAAGGCGTACTTCTGATCGTAATCCGGCTGTACGCTATGTATGGCCGTTGCAAATGCATTCTGACCTTCGATGGCATCACTAAGATTTAAGACATTCGTTTTTGACGTAATCTTTGGAAGATAAACGGATACAATAGGAGGTGGATTTGTAGAGCTTAGTCCGAGGTGATAGGCAACCCCGGCTCCCAAAGTCAATGTGTAGGTTCCATAGTCCATCCCTGGGTCTGCCATGGTGAGCAAGTGCTCGGACAAATTGTGCCTCTCTGCGTACTCTTTTGGTACGCCCAATAGGTAGGCGATATGTTGGTTTTCCCCATAGGTGAGTAGCACGCGCTTCTCATAGACCGCCATTGTAGAGGTTCCCTCGTAATTGGCTTCAAGACCGCTTAAAAACAATGAATCCTCTGATGTAAGCTCTACATAAGGACCTATGGCCGATTCAATTTTTAGTGTCGCGTTGGCATCCTCGAATTGGGTTAAAATAAGATCCTCGAGCCCAGCAAAGGCGCTTAATACTACGGTCATGGCTGCCGTTCCTAAAGCTAAACCTACCAAAGCCGCAAGGGACATCAGTCGAATGGCTCCCAGTTTACCTAGGGAGAAGAAGTATTTCTTAGCTATGAAGGATGAGAACGACGGCAAGGGGTCTTATTTAATAGGGCTTTCTCCCTCCCCGCGAAGTAGACGTTCGATGTTCTCTTCGTATTCCAGACTGTCGTCGGTATAAATCATGAGTTCTGGTGTAACTCTAAGCTGATTGCCTACACTATGGCCCAATGCACCACGAAGTTTGCTTTGGTTCAGTGCGATAAATTCTTCCACTTCTTTAGTCTTCGCCACCGGAAAAATACTGACATAGATTTTTGCTACCCCTAAATCAGGACTCACGCGAACCTTACTTACACTCAGCAGTGTGCCAGGGAAATTTTCGCGGGCCATTTGTTGTAGAATAGTCGCCATTTCCTTCTGAAGAAGCTTGGCAATCTTAAGTTGTCTTGTACTTTCCATGAAGCAAAGATACCATTTGCGCCAATTCAATTAAATTCGCTTCGAAGTGCTTTTATGAAATCATTCGCTCGCATCCTATCGCTTTTGAAGCCCTACATGCCACTAGTCGTGTTGGCGGCTGTGTTCAATATGCTCACAGTCATCTTTAGCATTGGGTCAGTGGGGGCCTTGATTCCCATCTTAAATTTGATTTTCGATACCCCAGGCACCGAGTTGTCGAGTGCCGCGGGATGGAAGCTCGCCCTCGCCGAGCTAGTCGAATCTTATAAGGCACAGCACGGCGCGTCCAAGACCCTCCAAGCAACGGTCGCCATCACCTTCTGCATCTTTATCCTCAAGAACATCAGCCGATATGCGGCCCTATTTACCCTTGCTCCCGTTAGAAATGGCGTGGTGGCTTATCTCAAGCAGCAATTGCACGACAAGTGGATCGCCCTTAGCTTGCGTAGGCATAGCGATCTCAAAAAAGGCGATATGTTGACTCGAGCAACAGCCGATCTGAATGAGATTGAATGGTCGATGCTCAAGGGTATGGAAGGTTTCGTACGGGATCCCTTGATGATTATCGGGACCTTGGTGCTACTCTTTACCATGAGCCCAAAATTGACCCTATTAGCCATTGCCATTATCCCTATTTCTGGTGGATTGATTGCTACTGTAGGGCGCAGTTTGAAGAAAAGTGCGAAGAAGGCGCAAGAAGAATTGGGCCAAAATACCTCTGCGCTAGAGGAGGTATTGACCAATCTGCCCATCATAAAAGCCTTTGTGGCTGAAGAGGCCATGTCACAACGCTACGAGCAAAGTCTCTCGGCATGGACAGCTCACATGGTCAGCGTGTTTCGCAAGCGTGACCTTAGTTCGCCCATCGCCGAAGTTCTGGGCGTAAGCGTACTCTTGGTCGTCCTATACCTCGGAGGAATGGAAGTTATAGGGGGCCGCAGCCTTACCGGTGGCGAGCTCATCGCGTTTGTGGTATTGTTTTACCAATTGATCCCTGCTTTCAAGAATGTGACCAACGCGTTGTACGACATTCAAAAAGGCAACGCTTCTGCCGCTCGTGTTTTTGAAGTGCTGGACATGGAGGAGGCGAACAATGGAAGCATAGCTCCAAAAGACAGTCAGTGGCAAGAGGACATCACGTTCTCTGGGGTCCAATTCGCCTACGACGAGCACCCCATCATTAACAAACTAGAACTCATTATTCCAGCCGGGAAGACGACCGCTCTTGTGGGGCCTTCAGGATCTGGAAAAACGACCTTACTTCATCTTTTGGCCGGGTTTGCACACCCGCAGCAAGGCTCGATAGTATTAGGTGACCTCAATTTAAAGGACGCGGAGCTCAAGGCCTACAGAAGAAACTTAGGCTGGGTGCCGCAGCAACCGTTGTTGTTCAATACCTCATTTGCCGGGAACGTGGCCTTGGGCACTACACCAGACCTAAGTAAGGTTAGTGAAGCCTTGGAGGCAGCCTATTGTACCGAATTCGCCGGGGACTGGGCCAAAGGCAAACCTATCGGTGAAGGTGGATCAAGCTTAAGCGGTGGCCAGCGCCAGCGATTGAGCATTGCGCGCGCCTTTTATGCCGATCCGAAGTTGTTGCTATTGGATGAGGCGACCGCCGCGCTCGACAATGAAAGCGAAGCCAGGGTGCAACAGGCGCTCGAGGGATTGATGAAAGACCGCACGACTGTGGTTGTAGCCCACCGATTGAGTACCATTAAGAATGCCGACCAGATCGCCTACATCGAGGAGGGTCGTGTGGTGGAATTGGGCACACATTCTCAACTGATTGAAAAGGGCGGAAAGTATGCTGCATTGGTTAACTTAGGAGACCTGAACGCAGAATAATGAACTATCACCTTACTAAGATCGAACACCTCGGCATCGCCGTGAAGAGCCTCGAAGAGGGCAATGCCTTGTACACCAAAATCCTAGGCGTACTTCCTTACAAAGAAGAAGCTGTGGAGCGCGAAGGGGTGCGTACGAGTTTCTTTAAGGCCGGTCCGAATAAAATTGAACTTTTGGAGGCAACGAATCCGGAAAGTCCCATCGCCAAATTCATTGAAAAGCGCGGCGAGGGCATACATCATGTGGCCTATGCAGTGGAGGATATCAAAGCCGAAATGGCCCGTCTAGAAGGCGAAGGGTTCACTTTGCTCAACAAAGAGCCTAAGGCAGGTGCTGATAATAAATGGGTGTGTTTCTTGCACCCCAAAGGCACGGGCGGTACGTTAATCGAACTTTGCCAAGACCGCGGGTAATTCCTTGGCCAAATCTTGCTCTTGAAGGTTAAACAGGAAGGTGTTGATGCCTAATGCTTCAGCAGCCTCGATATTGGCCTGAGAATCGTCTACAAAGAGCACCTCTTCCGGTTGCGCATTCATGTGTTCTAAGACGTAGTTGAAGTAGCTCGCATCTGGTTTTCTGTGGCCAATTTCATACGAAAAAAACAATGCTTCAAATTTTTCCACGAAGCTGTTCCACAAGAATGGACCGGCTTGATTGCGGATGTATTTGATGTGCGCTTCATTGGTGTTGCTTACTAGACAAAGATCATAAGATTTGCTCACCTTTTTTAAGAAGAGCGTTGGGTCTGTCATTTCTCCGAGAAGCTTATTCCAAGCATGTGCAATAGCGGAAGAGCTTTGAAGATACTTGCAGCTCGAGGCGATTTCCTGAAAGAATTGCACTGAGGTAACATCGCCCACTTCGAATTCTTGATTGAGGCGATGAATTCCTTCCTCGGTGAATTGGACCCCACGGTCCTCAAATGCCTCTTTCGTGCGCTCGGGGAAGATGGGAATAAAGACGTTTCCGAAGTCGAACCAAATTTGCTTTATCATGGTCTGGGGCTTAAATCTTACTGCAAGTTACAGTTCAGTTAACCTGAATGCCGTGACCAATGTTTGGTTTGCTTGCTATTAGTGCACCGCAAATTTTACAATCGTAGCCTTCTGACCATCCGTAAGTCTTAGAACATATTGCCCAGGACTTAGTGAATTTACAGAAACCTTTTCATCGATAACTGATCCAGCAAGTAATGTTCTTCCTACGTAATCAGTGATTTCATAGTTCAAATTAACTCCCCCTTGAACATGCAAAATATCTTTTGCGGGATTAGGATAAACGGCTACGCTTAGCTCATTTTCATTAATGCCAATTCCATATACAGTCACATTGATACTCGCGGTATCTGACACGCCGTAGGTCCAAGCAATGGCGCTCAATTCACCAGGTCCG
>Ga0181600_10000104_pt1 | contig 57013 bp, 48 predicted proteins | sample 041ome_2_FD_132982 | JGI IMG/M metagenome (GOLD analysis project Ga0181600, IMG submission 132982) | Coastal salt marsh microbial communities from the Groves Creek Marsh, Skidaway Island, Georgia - 041406US metaG (megahit assembly) | ecosystem: Environmental > Aquatic > Marine > Intertidal zone... | reverse complement strand
TGGTCATGCCGTAGAGCAGCAGCCCTGCCGTCCCCACCAGCATCAGTTTGGAATGGGTGCTCAGCCGAACCCATAACGGCTCGCGGGCCTTGAGCCGCGAATAGATGTCAAAGATCACCGGGAACCCGAGCCCTCCGACGATGATCAGGCTGCAGAGCACAAGATTGATGGGCACGTTCCCAGCCTGCTGCATAAAACTGGTTTCCGAGAGTGCGAAGCCGGCGTTGCAAAACGCAGAGACCGAATGGAACGCCGAATGCCACAGCACGGTCAGCGGAGGAGCCGTGCCCCAGCTGGCAACAGAGAGCAAAACGAAGCCCACGATCTCCATCGTCAACACCACGAACGCCACCGCCCCGGCAAGCCACCGCAGGTCGACACCGCTACGGATGCCTAATGCCTCCACGAGCAGAACCCGCTGCCGCATGGACGCCTGTCCGCCCAACTGAAAAGCGAGCAGCGTCGTGATGGTCATGATGCCCAGCCCGCCAAGCTGCATCAGCACCAGAATCACCCCCTCGCCAAAGGCAGAGAAGTCGTGCACTGTGCTTCGTACGGTGAGCCCCGTGACGCAGCATGCACTGGTCGCGGTAAAGAGCGCATCGACCGCAGAAATGGGCGGCTGCTCTGGCTCGCGAGCGATCGGAAGCAGCAGCAACGCCGTCCCGATCAGGATCACGCCGCAGTAGGCGTAGAACGAAATCCGAGCCGGGTAACTGACGAGAGATCCGGCAAACTGCTGCGGCATCGGGGTGGGGCCCCGGAAAAGCCGGGCACCTCGCAAAGGCATACGGGATGGTCGAACGCTCCTTGCTGTCCGAGCACCATTCCCTACAGGCTTAAAGCATACCGTCGTCTCACCAACCGCCACAAAGCCGACCTAAAAGCGGCTGCAGGCAAAAGCCGGCCGCTGTTCAAGGGCGGGCCGCGGCACTGATGTGTTTTGGGGCTCCTTCCCCGCTCAAGCAGGCTGCTCTCTCAAGGGGCTTCACCGGTTTCCCGAGGTGTCTGATGACCACGACGCCCGGCCAGCTGTGCCGGTCAGGCTGACCTCAAGGCCTTGCAAAAAAAGACTCGACAAAATTGTTTGACTCCAAAGACATGCCCTTCATAATGTGAGGGTTCGATTCGCCCGAGACATTCCGCTGCGGTGTCAAGCCGTCTTCGTCCGCGGAAAGTTTTCTGGATGCTGATCTCCCAAGCTCATGCTTGGTTTTGCGAGCCGTTTCATCGCTGGAGCGGATCGCTGTACGAAGATTCACTGTGGGAGAGGTATCGACTGACAGTAACGACAGTGATACCGGATGGCAGTGCTACCGGATGCCGATAGCACCAGCCGGTAGCACTGAAAGCCAGTACCACTGAATGGCAGCACTGGCATTGATTCTGGCGAGTCCGATGAACGGTCGCATTGAGATGTCGGTGTTCGAACTGAAATGGTTTGAACTGCAGTAGGTGGCGTGACGAGACAAGCGTGCCCGAAGGTGGTGATCAGGTTCACCGCCTCGACGGGTGTAAAAAGTGTCCTTTTGAATGCAGGAGAGTCTTCAAAGCAATGGCCCGCATCCGCAACGTTTTTGAAATCATCGAGCTCTACGGTCACGACGAGAACTTTGAGCCACACACCACCGATGAGTTCGTTCCCACAAACGCCCCCGCTGGTTCCAAAGAGAAGCTGGAAATCCTGGCGGAGCGGATTCAGCGTGGTATGCCTCTGTGGCACCCTGAAGATCAGACGGACTCCCCCACCGACGAGTCACTGCTCGTTGGGGCCTAGTCGCTGAAAAAATAGCGAGCCGACGGAAAAGAGAGGCCCGGCTGCCGATGGCAGTCGGGCCTTTTTTGTGGCTTGTTTCCTGGTGTGGAAAAACGCTCCTCCGCTACGTTCCTCGACGTGACTTGAGAGCAGCGTCAATGTCTCGCTTCGCGGAATCGGCTTTGAGCTTCTGTCGCTTGTCATGCAGCTTTCGCCCACGACCGATGCCGAGCAGGAGCTTTGCCCGGCCGCGTGAGAAGTACATCTTAAGCGGCACCAGCGTCAGCCCCTTGTCGTAGGCATGACCCGCGAACTTGGCGATCTCACGGCGGTGAAGCAGCAGCTTTCGTCTCCGCTTCGGAACATGATTGAGCTGGTTGGCCTTGTCGTACTCCGGGATGTCACAGCCGACGAGCCAGACCTCCCCCTTCTCCACACGTCCATACGCCTCGTCGAGAGAGATCCTGCCATTTCGTAGGCTCTTCACCTCGCTGCCAACCAGGGCGATGCCACACTCCAGGGTCTCAAGAATTTCGTATTCGTGCCGAGCCTTGCGGTTCTCGGAGATCACTTTTTCTGACGACGTGTCCTTCGAGGAAGCGCTGCCGCCCTTCTTCTTCGATTTGCCACCGCCAGATGATGACGCCGCGGGGTTCGTTGGTTTTGGTCGAGCAGCGATGGCCCCAGCCTCCTGATGCGTTCCCGGGGCCCCTGAGGCCTCCGTGCCGGAAGACACCGCCGCTTCCGGTAACTACACTCTAGAGATCCCGGCCCCCCTTCCGTCAATCGGCGTCAGTGTGGGCCGCGGCACGATCCTTTGACGACTCCCACCCCGCCCGCGAAGATTCCTCGCCCGACCAAGGATGCCGATGGCCTGCTCACACCGCTCTCCCACTTCGCTTTCCACCTCCGGCCTGCCACCTGTGTCTTCTCGTCAGCCTCTGCGTGTTGCTGTGATCGCCCTGCTGATTGGGCTGGGCATCCCTGCGATGCTGATTGCAGCTGACGATACGCACCCCGGTTTTGTGGCAGGTGACCGACCAGCAGACAGCAACGGCCCGATGGTCGAAGTCACCGGTGGCTGGATGGTGCCCTATGAGGAAACCATCCCCGGCACAGACGTCACCTTTGAGATGGTGCCAGTCCCCGGAGGGACGTTTCGCATGGGAAGCCCAGACGATGAGGCCGACAGAGACGACGCTGAAGGTCCGATGTTCGAGGTCACCCTCGAGCCGTTCTGGATGGCCTCGCACGAGCTGACATGGGCGGAGTACAAGCAGTACATGGCCGCCTGCGACCTGTTTAACGCGATGGCCGCGGCCCAGATTCGCCCTGTCACCGCTGAGAACCTGGCGGACGCAGTCACCGCCCCCTCAAATCTGTATGACCCCACAACCACCTTCACCAACGGCGAGGAGCCCAATCAGCCGGCGGTCACGATGACGCAGTTTGCCGCTCGGCAGTACACCGGCTGGCTCTCAGGCCTGACGGGGCAGTTCTATCGGCTACCGACTGAGGCGGAATGGGAGTATGCCTGTCGCGCCGGGAGCACGACCCCGTGGTCCTACGGCGACGATGCCGAGGCGCTCGGCACTGTCGCTTGGTTTGCCGACAACTCTGATGACACGACCCATCCCGTTGGTGAACTTGAGGCGAATGGATTTGGCCTCTTCGACATGCATGGCAATGTCGCCGAGTGGGTCATCGACCAGCTGTCGGCCGACGGCTACGCCCAGGCGGCCGCATCACAGCCCCTCAGCGGTGGTGATGCGATCGCATGGCCAACCGAACTCGAAGGCCGCGTCATCCGTGGTGGCGCCTACTACGACGATCCCGACCGCTGCCGCAGCGCCGCCCGCCGTGGCTCAGAAGACGAAGCCTGGAAGGAGATTGATCCCAACCTTCCGAAGAGCCCGTGGTGGTACACCGAAGAACCGGCTCTCGGGGTCGGCATGCGACTGGTGCGACCGTTTGCGGTGCCATCGCGTGACGAGCAGCAGCGTTGGTGGCAGGCCGACATCGACAGCATCCGGGAAGATACTGACAGTCGCGTGATGCAAGGACGCGGTGCTCGTGCGGTGGTTGATCCATCGCTACCGGCCGAACTCGAAGAGAAGGGCCTGAGCAACTAGCGACCGGCTGCGAATCCTTTTTCTTCGCAACGCGTTCCACCAGAGAACGCACCTATCTGTCCCGCTGCGGTGGGCCAGACACAAGACCTCGCCCCAAGAAAACGCCCCTAGAACGATTCGAGGACACACATGACCGTGAACGTCACCGGAGCGGAGACGATGAAGTGCACGCAGAAATTCACACACATCCGAATGGCTGTCCACCTCGCGCTGCTGCTGGCCGGCATGGTTGCTGGACTGACCGCTCGTGAGGGCACGGCAGCCGACTGGCCCGACTGGCGTGGCCCCACGCTCGACCGGCATGCAGGCGATCAAGGCCTGGTGACCACCTTCGATCCTAAGAAGGGCACCAACGTCCTGTGGACGAGTGAAGAGGTCTCAGGCATTTCGACGCCAATCATCGTCGATGGCCGACTCTACTCGCTGGTCCGCCATGCCCCGGGCACGAGTGCCGAGGCGGAAAAGGTCGTCTGCCTCGATGCCGTGACGGGTGAGAAACTCTGGGAGAACGTGTTCAACGTCTACCTCTCCGATGTGCCAGCTGAGCGTGTTGGCTGGAGTAGCGTAGCCGCCGATCCTGCAACCGGGTCGATCTTCGCCCAGGGTGTCTGCGGCGTGTTCACCTGCATGGATGCCAAGACAGGTGCGACCCGTTGGCAGCGGAGTCTTCACGAGGAGTTTGGGTTCCTCTCCACCTACGGTGGGCGCACCAACGTGCCAGTGGTCTTTGAAGATGTTGTGATCGCCAGCGCTGTGGTCATCGGCTGGGGCACAACTGCCAAACCGGCCCATCGCTTTTTGGGAATGGATGTCGCGACCGGGGAGGTCCGCTGGATGAGCGGTACCCGTGAACTGCCTGCCGACACCACCTACAGTACGCCCTCAATCGCCAACTTTGGTGGCGCTGCGGCCATCGTGTTTGGCTCCAGCGACGGCAGCATCTGGAACTTCCAGCCGCGGACAGGCAAGCCTGTCTGGGACTTCCGACTTTCGCCCCGCGGGGTGAATGTGTCGCCCCTCGTTGCGGACGGAGTGGTCTATGCCGCCCAGGCGGAAGAAAACCTCGACAACACCACGATGGGCTGTGCGACCGCCTTCTCGGTAGATGGTTCTGGTGACATCACATCGTCTGCCAAGCTCTGGCAGGTGAAGGAAGTGTTTGATGGCCGGGCCATGCCTGTCACTCTTGGCGACCGTGTCTACTTCGCTGACAACACCGCCAAACTGCATATCTTTGAAAAGGCGACCGGCAAGCCAGTCGGACGTCCACAGCGTCTGCTGGGCACGATTGTGCGAGCCAGTCCACTGGTCGCCGACGGCCGGCTGTTTGTCTGCACCACCAGCGGCTGGCATGTGCTCGAGCCGACCGAGACTGGCCTGAAGTTTGTCGACCGCAAGCGACTCGACGCTGAAGACGAGGTGACCGCCTCACCCATCGCCTGGGAAGGCCGGCTCTATCTCACCACTGGTGAACGGCTCTACTGTTTGGGGGACACTCCGCCCGCACCCGCAAAGGCTGCAACGACCAGCCGTGCGGTGGAAGTAGCCGAAGAGACCAAGGGCCCTGCCGGCGAGCCCGCCTGGGTGCAGGTGGTTCCCGCTGAAACGCAGGTCGCTGCGGGAGAGTCTGTCTCCTACCGTGTCCGGCTCTATGACGAGCATGGCCGGTTTGTAAAAGAGTCGCCGGCGACCTTCTCGTGCGAGATCAACGGCAAGCCTGCGGCCGACGCCATGACCGACGCCGGTGTCTACACCGCCCCAACAGACATCCATGCCGGTGCGGTGATCACCGCGACGGTAGGGGGTCTCACTGGAACAGCCCGAGTCCGGTCGATGCCACCACTTCCATGGGCCTTCGACTTTGAGAACATTCCACTCAACCCAGACCCCAAGAGCGGCCTCAACAAGGGTGAGCCACCACTGCCCTGGGTTGGCATGCGATACCGCCATGTGGTTCGCGAGGTGGACGGTTCGAAGTGCATGGTCAAGATCACCACGATTCCCAAGGGCACCCGTAGCCAGGGCTGGATCGGTCCAATCGAGCTGTCGGACTACGCCATGTCTGCCGACTTCCGTGCTGAGGAATCAGGTCTGAATGCTGCGAAGCCTGCGGCCGCTGCAGACAGCGATGACCCAGATGAAGCCTTGCCTCCCCCGGCTCCCGCCTCGGGCACGACGGCCGACCTTTCGATCTCTCGACTGCCAGACATGGGGCTGATCGCACAGCGGTACACCCTCGACCTGATGGGTGCCAGCCAGCAGTTGCAGCTTCGCACCTGGCCTCCCCAGGTAGCCACCCACTTCTCAGTCACAGTGCCCTACCCTTGGAAGGCCGGCCGCTGGTACAGCATGCGGCTTGAGGCCACTCACGACGGCGTCGATGCAGTCGTGCGTGGCAAGGTCTGGCCTCGTGGTGAACCAGAGCCAACAGAGTGGACAATCTCCGGGGTCCATGAAGCCGGCAATCTGCAGGGAAGCCCTGGCTTCTTCGGCAATGCCAAGGTTTCGGAGATCGCTATCGACAACGTGCGTGTGGAACCTCTTGATGCCGAAGGGAGTGGATCGCGATGAGCGTGACTCGTGTTGCTGGAAGAATCCTGAAAACTAGCCCACAACGAATCGCAGGGGCGATCTGCCTGGCCCTGCTGACGACAGCAGGCGGTATGGCAGCCAAGCCAGACACCGAGCTGACAACTGAGTGGAACCAGTGGGGCGGTTCGCCCGCACGGAATAACACTCCGGTTGCCCGCAACCTGGCGGTTGAATGGGAGCCGGGCGACTTTGATTACGACACCGGTGAATGGCAGCCCGAAACGAGCAGCAATGTGCTCTGGGTCGCCCCCGTTGGCAGCCAGACCTATGGCAATCCAGTACTCGCCGGCGGGCAGATCTACGTCGGCACCAACAATGGGAATGGATATATCGAGCGATATCCTGCCACTGTCGACCTCGGCTGCCTGCTCGCCTTCTCTCAGGAAGACGGTTCCTTCCTCTGGCAGGACTCCAGCGAGAAACTGCCCACGGGGCGTGTGCACGACTGGCCGCTGCAGGGGATCTGCTGTTCGCCTCTCGTTGAGGGCGATCGACTGTGGTACGTCAGCAGCCGCGGTGAGGTGAAGTGTCTCGACACCGCCGGCTTCCGCGACGGCGAAAATGATGGCCCCTACACCGATGAAGCTGTGGTCGACGAACGAGAAGCGGACGTCGTGTGGGTGCTCAACATGATGAAGGACCTCGGCGTCTCCCAGCACAACATGTGCTCCTGCAGCGTGACAGCGGCTGGCGACTACCTGTTTGTGAACACCAGCAACGGCGTCGATGAGGGGCATATCAACCTACCGAGCCCAACAGCTCCGAGTTTTCTCTGCATCGACAAGCGAGATGGCCGGCTGCTCTGGGCAGACGCGACCCCTGGCACCAACGTCCTGCATGGCCAGTGGTCGAGCCCTTCCTACGCAGAGATCGACGGTGTGCCGCAGGTCATCTTTGGTGGTGGTGACGGCTGGGTGTATGGCTTTGATGCACGCGGTGAAAACGGCAAGAGCAAACTGCTCTGGGAGTTTGACTGCAATCCGAAGGATTCCAAGTATTCCCTCGGTGGCCGTGCCGACCGCAACCACATCATCGGCACGCCAGTTGTCTACGAAGGGCTCGTCTACATCGGTGTCGGCGAAGACCCAGAGCACGGCGAAGGCGTTGGCCATCTCTGGTGCATCGATCCTACCAAGCGTGGCGATGTGAGCGCTGAACTTGCTGTGAGTCTCTCGGCTCCAGACACGCCGCTTCCACGTCGCCGCATGCAGGCGGTGATCAAGGAAGATGGGGAAGTCGCACGACCAAACCCGGCATCCGCCGCTGTCTGGCACTACCCGGGCTTTGACGCTGACGGGGATGGTGACCTCTCCTTTGAAGAGACGATGCACCGCACCTGCGGAACGGTGGCGATCCAGGATGGCCTGCTGTTTGTGGCCGACTTCAGTGGTCTGTTCCACTGTCTCGATGTCAAGACGGGCAAGCCGCTTTGGACGTTCGACATGCTCGCCGCAAGCTGGGGATCTCCGTTGATTGCGGATGGCAAGGTCTACATCGGTGATGAAGATGGCGACATCGCGATCTTTGATGTGGCTCCAGAAATGAACCTCATTGCTGAGGTCAACATGGGCAACAGTGTTTACTCCACACCAATCGCAGTGGGTGACACTCTCTACATTTGCAACAAGAGCCACCTCTTCGCGATCCGTGAAGGTGCTGAACCGATCAGCGGAAGCAAGTAAGGCGGGCTCAGCCTTCGGGCCGCCTCACCGGGAGGCGGCCTGCCATCGGGTCTGTGAAGGGGGAAAGCGATGCACGCCGTCGCCGTGAAGGTTTTCTGCGCCTGCACCTGCGTGGTGGTGGCCTGTGTGGGTGTTTCTGAAGCGATGCCGCGGGCAGCTGCCGCTGAGTCGGCAGTGACTGCAGAAGCGACGCCTCCTGCAGACTCCCCCGCTGGCGAGGCTGTTCGCCAGGCACGGCGGGTGCTGGTGCTCGGAGACAGTATCACCTACTCCGGTGGCTGGGTGGCCAACGTGTCTGCCTGGATGGAAGAGCAAGGACTGACCGCCTCGCTGGTCAACGCAGGCCTCTCGAGCGAAACCGTCTCGGGACTTTCGGAGGAAGGACACGCCAATGGGGCCTTCCCTCGCCCCGACCTGCACGAACGGCTCGATCGGGTGTTGCGGCTTGTTCGGCCCGACCTCGTGCTCGCCTGCTACGGAATGAACTGCGGCATCTATCTGCCGCTCGATGAAGAGCGGTTCGCCGCCTACCGCCAGGGCATCGAATCACTCCACGACAAGTGTGAAGCCGCTGGCGCCACGATCATCCACCTCACGCCACCGATCTACGACGGTCGCCCTGACCGCAAGCATCCAGCCGGTGACGTCGACTACGAGTCGGTGCTCGCCGCCTACTCCGAGTGGCTCGTGAGCAAGCAGGCTGACGGCTGGCTGGTGATCGATATCCACACGCCGATGGCGAAGGCCCTCGCAGAACATCGCAGTAGCGATCCGGCCTTTACGTTTCAGCCAGACGCGGTGCATCCCAACGAGGAAGGCCAGCGGCTGATCGCCGAAGCGGTGCTCGCTGGTCTGGGAGCTCCCACAGACTCCTATAGCAAAGATGCCCTCGCTCCATTCCTGCCGGAGGCAACCGAACGCATGCGGCTGCTCCGCGACGCGTCACTCTTCGCTGCTGGGCACCTGCGGCCAGGAGTGGCCGAAGGCCTGCCTCTGGCAGAGGCACAGGCCAAGGCTGCCGCACTGACACAGTCCCTCCGAAGTCGTCGGCAGCAACTGCGAGGCACGAAGCATCCAGGTGGTGAGTGGCGGATCGCACTCACCTGGCCGCAGCCTCCCGTTGTGACACCAGGCCCTGCTCCGGCAGAGCCGGCAGCCGTGCCCACTGACGCCATCGTGCTCTTCGGGGGTGACAACCTTGAGGCCTGGGAGGGTGCCGATCGGTGGCGCGTCGCTGAGGGAGTGGCCACGGTGGGTGGCGGCGGCATCCGGACGAAACAGGGGTTTGGTGACTGTCAGCTGCACGTCGAGTTTCGCACGCCTTCCCCTGCAAAGGGCTCTGGACAGGGCCGTGGCAACTCGGGCATCTTCCTAATGGGCCTCTACGAAATCCAGGTGCTCGACTCATTTGAAGACGGAACCGACGGGCCACTGACCTATCCCGACGGCCAGTGTGGTGCTCTCTACAAGCAGCAGCCGCCAATGGTGAATGCCTGCCGGCCACCAGGAGAGTGGCAAAGCTACGACATCCTGTTCACCCGCCCACGGTTTGCTGAGGACGGGTCGCTGGAACGGGCTGGCCGCGTGAGCGTGCTGCACAACGGGATCACCATTCATGCCGACACAGAGATCCTCGGGCCGACCGCCTGGCACAGGCCTCCGCAGGCAACGCCACACGCCGATGCCCTACCGATCATGATCCAGGATCATGGCAACCCAGTGCAGTTCCGCTCGATCTGGATTCGCCCCCTCGAACCTCTTCGTCCGACCGAGACGCCACGGCCCTCATTCGACTGAGGATGCCGTGGCCTGTGCGTCACGAGCCGCGTCTGCTCGCCTTAGGGCTGTGAAACCAGTGTCAACTCGGTGGCGTCTGATTCACTGTCTGCTGGAATCTCTTCAGGACTCTTGGCTCTCCAGCCAGCTGAGATCCAGCCATCTTTGCGAACAAGCAGTTCGGCGATTGGCAGCGGGCCGGCGGCCTCCAGCTGCCCAGGCAACTCGAGCGGCTCGATCTCAATCTGCTCTTTGAAGATATTGCTAAACCGTCGGGTCAGGATTCGTCGCAACGAGGTCTCCTGCACCGAGAGCCGATCTCCACTGCCAGGCTCAAAGCCAGGGGGATAGATCTGAACCTCCCCGTCGCGAATAAGGCAAAGACGCTCGGGGTCGCCATCCACCTGCCCCACGCGATAGGCGGCCCAGATGTCCATCCCGGGGAAAGAGCGATCTCCCGAGGTAAAGGCATCTCCCCGAATCGTCACCTGGAGCCAGTTGTCATCAACATCAACCTCGATCGGACGGCGACGAGCAAAGGTGATCGACCAGGGCTGCTGGTCTGGGTCACTGCCAAACGCCTCTGGCATCGCGGCCTGCTGTGACTCGGCAAGCTTTTCAATGTCTTCTTGCGTGAGCGTTCGGCCGGAGAGGGTGATCTCCGCTACGTTGTTGATCGCAGTGTCATGCACACGAGCGGCGATGACAGCGTCTGCAGTCGGCTCGGGAGCGGGCGTGGCCGCCGATATCTGGTCTGCAATCGCTTTTCGGGCCCGCACGGACAGTCGTGAGTCCGATGTCGACAGTGCCAGCAGGTCTGGATACCAGTCCCGCTCCAGCAACGGCTGGCGGAACCGACGGTGGTAATCACTGCGAGCCTGAGCGATCGGCTCTGCTGTTTCCTCATCAAACTGCCGACGCAGCTTTGCGCGGGCCTTGCCGGACGCCTCTGCATCCGCTTGAGGACGGATCTTTGCCGACTTCCGGCTGGCAATCTTCCGCACCATTTTCTGACCAAAACGCTTCGAGACAGCAATCCCCGCAGGCTGTGACCTCGCCTTCGCCGAGACCTGAGTTGGGCCGACGGTGACGTCTTCATCATCGACCTCAATCCGCTTGCTCGCGTCGAGACGGGTCTCTCCGGTGCTGTAAACAGTGACAGGACCGCGACCACCATGGGTCTTGGAATGATTCACTGCACCGAACACCAGCTCAAAGGCAGCCGCCGTCGTCGAAGGCACCAGATCGAGCCGCACTTGGCCGACCGTGCGACCGGTCCCACGGACCCGCGTGCCAACGATCACCTCGTTGACCGGTTCTTCCTTATCGATCTCACGATTGACAGCCGTCGCCAACAGCGACTCTTCGATGTCCACGAGAAGATTGGGATGGCCGGTCACCTCGCGAACCCGCTGCACCAGCTCGAGGGCCTGTCCGGTCGCCTCCAGTTCGTTGAGCACCACACCAACCGGCTCCAGCGAGCCGCTTGTGCCATCGGCATCTGCCGTTTCCAGGGCGACCGCGAGACGTTCCAGGATCTGGGCATTTCGCTCAGCGGCATCAGCGGCTGTCGCAGCCTCCGCTGCCCGGCGGTAGCGGTCGAGGGCTCGCCGCACCCCTGCAAACTGCGGCATCCCCAGACCATTAGCGCCGGTCTCAAATCGCATCTGCAGCCGATCGATCAGGCCCGCATCAACCCCTGATTCACTGGCCGCCGATTTGTCTGTCGCCACCTCATTGAGGGTCTGCCAGTCGAGATACTTTCGCCAGCCAGGCCCACTCTCGCTGCGATCGAGCAGCCGCGTCAGTGGCCCCATGGCGTTCCGCAGTTCACTGGCTGCACGCCGAAGCACGCCGGCGTCGATCGCTTGAAAGGAATCCTTCGCAGCTCGTGCCTCTGCGGCGAGATCGGTCAGTTCTGAGGCCCGGGCGACGTGCGCACCGAAAAAGCCCGCCGCTGCAGCCACCATCGCCACAGCGGCCACCACGCTGCACCAGAGCCGTGCGGCAGTGCGTTTCGTGAGCATGCTCTCAGGCGGTGAGACATTGTTCTTCGGGCTGTTCATCGCACGCTCTCCTCACGGATGGCCGGGGCATCTGCGGGTCTGATCCATCAGCCGCAGCGACCGGCACTCTACCGAAACCACCAGGTTTTCGCGACCGACATGACCGGTAGAAGCCGCCAAATCGCTGCGGCTTGCCAACGCCTCCTCCCGGCCTTCCAATCCCGGTCTGACGACTCGGCCACGAAAGGCCCCCCTCACGAAAGGAATCGAACGAGATGCAGCCCCGCAAGGTCGGTGTGACACGCAGGAGCCTGTGGCTCTGGACCGCTCTGGCCCTGGTTGCCACGACGAGCGTGCATGGCGACGACACGCAGCCGGCCGATGCCCAGCACCCCGCCGATGCCCAGCACACCGTTCCCTGCATTCACGACTATGCCGCGGCGACCGCCGCTGCCCAGGAGGCTGGTGCAATGCTGCTGGTCTCGGTCGAGCCCACGGTCAGCGACGACGATCTCGTCGGCAACTACCTCGCCGAACCTGACCTGCAGGCTCGCTTTCGAGCGAGTGAGACCCCCTGGATCTTCTGCCGGCTCCCGCTTGAAGGCACAACCGCTATCGACGGCGAACAGATGCGTCTGGTCGACCACCCATCCCTGGTCGAACTGCGGCGTGGTCCTGGTCTGTTCACCGTTGATTACGCCCACGGCAAAGGCGAAGAGGACAGTTCTACGTACGGTCGGATCGTTTCGATCCTGCCACGCACACCAGGCAAGTACTACCGCTTTGCCACGTCTCACATCGATGAGCTCACCGACATGCCTGCCGGCACGCTGACACAGCGATCGATGATCCTCGCGGTGCGGATTCATCCAGAGCGTCCGCAGAGCACCGACGGTGAAGCCGATGCGGTCCTCGCATCGGAAGCAGCGACCCATTCACAGCACCAGGCCGACATCGGGAACCAGGGCCACCACAACTGGTCATCACGTTCCAAGCGAATCCTCTCCCGGGTCTCCCACCCGGTGAGTTCTCCGGTGGAGGTGGTCGCTGAGAGCTGGGAAAACCAAGACCTGCTCGACTCCTGCGTCGACTGCGTGAAAAGCTGGCGGCAGTCGTCCGGTCACTGGAACGCGGTCCGCAGCCGGCACACGCTCTTCGGGTTCGACATCCGCCGTGGCCGCAACGGAATCTGGTACGCGACCGGCATCTTTGCCCGCTAAGGCCGCTCTGCGGCATGATCGTCTGAGCGTGGGAGGAGGCTGACTCCTCCCGGCTCGGCGGCTGGCAGCACGAACACCTTCCCGTCTCCCATCCGTCCCGTACGAGCGACGGCCACCACCCGTTCGACCACCTCATCGACCGCGTGATCTTCCACCCACATGGAGATTTCGACCTTCGGCAGGAAGGCCAAGGAGTAGTCACTCTCGCCATACTGGTCGAGATAGTTCTTCTGCCGCCCGAAGCCCTTCACCTCGCGGACCGTGCAGGCTTCGAGAGGAGCTCGGTCGAGCGCAGCGAGCACCCGATCAGCAAGGAACGGCTTCACGATGGCGATCACTTCCCGCACGCCATTCCTCACACCTACTAGCCAGCACCACGCCCGCTACGGCGACGCATCCGCCGCGAACGTCGCTTAGCTAAAGAAGTTTTCGCCGTAGAGATTCGCCGCCGGGCAGGTTGTGACGGTAATATCGCCGTGCACACGGGTCTGACAGGCCAGCCGCATCGTCTCTTCGTTGCCGATATAGGCCAACGACACTCCCAGCCGAGCCTTTTCCAGCACACCCATGCGGCTGGTGTTTTCCATACCTTTCGTCACCAGCACCCGGCAGGACCCGCAGGTGCCCAGGCCGTGACAGTTGGCCACTTTGTGTATACCGGGGTAGAGGGCGACGCCTGCCTGAAGCGTCTCACGACGCAAATTCGCGCCATCCGGAACCTGGATCTCTTTTTTCTCGTTGGCAAACGTGATCGTGGGCATCAAATTCTCTCGAAAGTCGAAGGGTGCGACGTCGATACTCTACCCGCCCCTTGGGCGACAGGCCACCCAGCCGTTCCCCAATCAGGGGCCTCAGCACCCGGAGCTTTTCCAGGAGTCTTCCCACCATGGCCGAACTGAGCCGGTACCAGCAATCGATCGTCAAGCGATACTATGAGAACCTCGACACCAAACTGCTGCAGCGGCTTGGAGAGCAGGTGACAGATCTCTACCTTGCAGAAGGCAAGAAACGCGAGAAACTCTGGTCATCGATCGGCGGGGCTCTTGAGAAGCTTGGCGTCCCCAAGAGTCGCATCGACCACCTCCAGTCAACGGACGACGCCCGCAAACTCGCCGACCTCGTGAATGAGCTTCACGGAAAGGCGTAGCCGAGGGCCTCGAGCGGGAGGTGTCCCGATTTTCCTCCTGCACGAGCTTTGTGATGACGACTTCTCCACCTGCCGGCTCCCCCTCTCGCTCTGATCTCATCGGAGCACTGCGGTGGAAGAAGTTCCCGGTCCTCGACGACGGCTTCGTGACTCTGGTCGACGTGATGGGGGATGATGCTGCGATCGTCCAGGCTGCTCGCGTCAGCTACGGCGAAGGAACCCGGCAGGTCAGTGACGATCGCCAGCTAATCCGCTATCTGCTGCGGCATGCCCACACCACGCCGTTTGAGATGGCCGAGGTGAAGTTCCTGATCCGCGTGCCGATGGACTGCTGGCGACAGTGGATCCGCCATCGCACCGCCAACGTCAACGAGTACTCCACCCGCTACTCGCTGGCGATTGATTCCATGCAGTCAACCGAGGCTGATGCGTGGCGGACTCAGGCCACAAGCAACCGGCAAGGGTCTGATGGGCGGCTGCCTCGCGAGGCTGGCAGCCAGCTCACGCACGCCGAGACCGAACTGCACCACCGTGCTCGAGCTGTCTACCAGCAGCGTCTCGAAGCGGGAGTCGCTCGTGAGCAGGCACGCAAAGACCTTCCTCTCTCTACCTATACCGAGGCGTACTGGAAGGTCGACCTGCACAACCTGCTGCACTTTCTCGCCCTGCGAATGGACTCTCATGCTCAAGAAGAGATTCGGCACTACGCAACAACAGTCGGTGAACAGATCGTGAAGCCGTTGTTCCCACTCGCCTGGGAAGCCTTCCTCGACTACCGCGTCAACGCGATGCGGCTGACCGGCCTCGATCAAGAGGTGATCCAGCGACTCTCGTCAGACCACGGTGCTGCTGGGCTCCCCGCGAGCCACGAGGCATTCATGGCAGCGCAGCACGAGAGCTGGCGGCGACTCGACCGCTGCCGTGAGCGAGACGAATGTCTTGCCAAGCTGATCCAGCTGGGCCTCGTCGCACCGGCTGCCGTGTCGTCCTAATCACTCCGGGCAAGGTGCCGTGCGAATCAGCACCTCCACCTCCGCACCTGCCTCGTAGTCAGCACCCGCTGGTACCGCCACCAGGCCAGACGCGCCGGCGAGACCTCGCACGTCGGACGAGCCTGTCCACCGCAGAGGCTCAGCAATGAGCCGCTCACCGGCCTGCTCGAGTCGACAGGGCAGAAACACCGGCCGTCCACCAGCACCCCGACAGCCCGCGCGAAGGACAGCTCTGCTCCGCGGCAGGTGCCAGTCGTCTGCCGCCGCTCCGCTGAGAATCTGAAGGGCTGGACGCACGAAGAGATCAAAACAGACCAGAGTGCTCGCAGGGTTGCCTGGCAGGCCAAACACCAGAGTCGATTGCCCGGAGTGTCTCGTGAGCCTGCCAAACCAGACCGGCTTACCCGGCTTCAGCCGGACTTTGTGGAACACCTGCTCCACGCCGCAGTCAGCCAGAATCCCTGGTACGAGGTCGAAGTCACCAGCAGAAACGCCACCGGAGAGCAGCAGCACGTCTGCGGCGAGGCCCTGCTGGATCGCGGCACGGATCGCCTCGGGACGATCCTTGGCGATACCCAGCGGAATCGGCTCCCCACCAAGCAAGGCGACAGCAGCCGCGACCATCGGGCCGTTCGTGTTGCGAGTCTGGCCGAAGGCGGGCGTTGCTGCTGCGTCCACGAGTTCACTGCCAGTGGAGAGGATGGCCACACGTGCCTGCGGCGAGGCAACGACATGTGTGGCCCCTGCTTCAGCAGCGAGTCCGATCTCAGCGGCGGTCAGTCGACTCCCGGCAGACAGCACCACATCCCCTGCCGCGAATGCTGTCCCTTGGCGGGCAATGTGCTGCCCGTCGCGAAACGACGGCTCGACCAGCCGCACGCGACTGCCGGCAGCTGCTGACGCGGTGCCCTCCACTGCCCGCTCCACCGGCACCACCGCGTCTGCACCCGCAGGAATCGCGGCACCGGTCATGATCCGTGCGGCTGTGCCGGGGGAAACGATGCGGTCGGTCAGACAGCCCGCAGGTAGGTCAACCACCACCTCCAGCTCAACGGGCGATTCGCCGCTCACCGCAAAGTCTGCGGCAGTCACGGCGAAGCCATCCATCATCGCCCGGTCCCAGGCTGGCGAGTCGATGTCTGACCTGACCGACTCGGCGAGCACACGACCGAACGAACGGCCCAGGAGTTCGCGACGGGGTGGAAGCGGACTCGCCGTTTCTTCAACGAGTCGCAAGGCATCGGCAAGGTCGATCATGCCCGCCCTCAGCTCTGGGTCACCTGGCTGACCTGCAGAAAGGCTCGCAGCAGATCGTAGCCAACGTGAGTGAGAAAGCTCTCCGGATGAAACTGCAGTCCATACACAGGCATGGTGCGATGACGAATCGCCATGACCTCGCGAGAGCCATCGGGAGCCGTCGACCAGGCATCGACTGCAAACTCTCGAGGCAGCGTAGGCGGATCGATCACCAGGCTGTGATATCGGGTCGCCTCAATCGGCGAATCGAGCCCGGCAAACAGCCCCTCGCCAGAGTGCTCAATCGAGTCGACCTTGCCGTGCATGAGTTGCTTCGCCCGCACAATCGTGCCACCAAACACCTGACCAATGGACTGGTGTCCAAGACAGACACCCAGCATCGGCATCCGACCAGCAAAGCGACGCACGACATCGCACGAGATCCCCGCTTCATCAGGCGTACAGGGCCCCGGCGAAATCACAATGGCCTGTGGCAGCTTTGCGGCAATCTCGTCGCAGCTGATTTCGTCGTTGCGGACAACCTCCACCGGCAGGTCTGCAGCGATCTCTCCAAACCGCTGCACGAGGTTCCAGGTAAACGAGTCGTAGTTGTCGATCAGAAGAATCATCTCATCCCTGCCAGAGATCGTCGGCCGACGCAGATCGCCAACGCAGATCCATGTCGATCACATTCCGCCGCGCACCTTTATCCAAGCAGCTCAGAAGGATGGCCTTCACGCTCTACCAACGGCATCACCTGCGGCTTGTAGATCTCGGTATAAGCCTTACCGAGACGATGGGCATCGAGGGCCTCCTGACTCTCCCAGTGCTCCACGAGGGTGAACCGACGCACGTCCGCCGTGGAATGGTAGGCGTCAAACCTCAGGCAGCCTGGCTCCTCACGGCTCAGCTGCATGGCCTGCTGCAGCAGGCTGCGGATCGTGTCGACATCTGCAGCATCTTGAGCGGTCAGGAAGATATTCAAACAGAGCATGGCGAACCGTTGATCACGGGTAACATTGAGCACGGGTAGCACCGGGCTACAGCACAAGGCATCGGGCGATCGCGGCCCAGGGGACGATCGTCTGGAGCCGATGGTCGACGTTGATGCGGTCCACACACCGACCACTCGCACCCGAAGCCCGCGTGGCCCCAGCATGCAGCGTATCGTATCCAGCAGCCTTTGCTGAGCCCGTTCACTCAACTTCGCTGAGCTGGGCAACTCGCGTACAGCGAGCCAGGATTCGCAGATAGGGTGGCACGAAACTGCCACGGTGCGGAAAAGATCCCACTGCCGCCCCCGCCTCGGTGTGATCTGGCTCGCAGAAATCCTCGATCACAAAACCCGCCGCACAGATGCCCCCGAGGATGTTGGAGAGCGAATGGATGAACTCCTGAGTTCCATGCTCCCGCAGTCGGCTCGGCGGCTCCGGAGGAAGCGGCCCTCCCGCCTGCTGTCCAGCCACAGGATGCAGAAGCCGGTATCGCCCATCCGGGCCCGGCTCGAGTGAACTCTGCAGGCTGGCGGGGCTCTTGTGCTGGCTGACGTAGAGGCCACCAGGTCGGATCACACGAGCAACTTCCTGAAAGACCCGACCGATCTCAGGCAGATAGCAGCTGCTCACAGGATGAATCACGAGATCAAATCGACCCGCCGCAAACATCGACAGGTCGTCCATGGAGCCCTGCACAATCGCATAGTCGATCCGCCGTTCCGCAGCGACCGCTCGATCGAGGGCGAGCATCGCCGGAGAACAGTCGAGCACCGTCACACGGCCGCCTGCCGCAGCATAGAGCGGGCCATGCTTTCCACCACCCGCAGCAAGACAGAGCACCTCCAGCCCATCGAGACGTTCGGGAAGCCAGGACCGCCCCTGCCCCTGCCCAGCGAGCCAGCCACCTGCGCCGAGCCACCGTCGAGGATCCGCGAAAGCTGCGTCGACCGCAGGCCTCGCCAAGGCTGCTTTCGACTCCGCAAGACGATCCCAGGCCCGTGTGTTGTGGGCCAAGACGGCTGACCGTGATCCCGACCGTGGCTCTGACTCAAACATCGCTCGCTCTCACAACAGACCGCTCAACGCACGGCTGACCTCTGTGGGCCGAACCTCACCGCAGATCATAGAGAGCATCCGCCTCTTCTGAGTCAGCCGGATCCCCGTCGGCAACGATGCCGATGTGGTGCGTCTCCATGAAGGCCATCTGCGAGGGGCTCGTCCATGGCCCTGGGCGGAACTTCCGGGGATAGTTTGCGATATGTCCGTCGAGGAAGACCACGTTTGCGGTCTCGCCGGCATGCCGAAAGTGAATCGACGGGTCCGAACCGCTCGGCAGCAGCAGGCCGCCGAGGTTCTCCCGCAGCGGATAAGGAAACAGGAAGTACACGATCGCGCTTTCAGCAAAGGCGATCGTGCGTTTGGTCTCACGAACCTCTCCGATTCTCCGCTGTAGGTTGCGATGCTTCAGCTGCACTCCCGGCCACTGCGACCAATCCCATTCCGTGCCCGGCCCCAGCGATGCGTTGTAGTCGTAGCCGGTGGCGAGTCGCCCATACCGCAGCATGTCCACCGCATCAGGACCGAAGTTCGGACACTGATAGACCGACGTATTGGTCTCCACAAAAGGAGCAAGCGAGCCTTGCGAGAAGTCGAGCTGATCGATTGGATCAGCCTGGTTTTCATCAACCTCACCAAACCAGTAGCGGCTCTTTCCCGGATAGGGGTTCTGGAACGGATCGGCGAGCGTGCCAGTAATGCGGTCCTCGTCATCCACCTTGAGTGGCACCATCCGTTCATTGTTTGCGGAGATGTAGTTGTGCAGAGCCAACCCCAACTGCCGCAGGTTGCTCGCGCACGCCATGCGACGGGCTGACTCCCGGCTGGACTGGACCGCTGGCAGGAGCAGCCCGATCAAGACACCGATGATCGCAATCACCACCAGCAGTTCGACAAGTGTGAAGGCTCGCCTGGCCACTCGCTCACCGCTCTTCATGACAGATCTCAACACCACGACAGGACTCTCCCGTGCATCGGTCGCGCACCGATTCGCCGACTTCGACGACATGAACGCGTATCGAACAAGGATCACGGCTGTGGTCCTCGCCAGAAGAGCCGCCCTCGCAGCGCTTCAAGCCTTGCAAAACCTGGTAGGTCTTCTGACTCCCGGGCTCTGAGCACCCACGCCTTCTCGCACGAGCTGCCGAGGCGGCTCACGCAATGGCACAGATGATGCGTGCTCTGACTCACCGCCCGACCTCCCTTGCCAGCACCAGCAGGCAGTCGTTTCAAGAAGACGGGTTGCGAATCGCCCGGACACAGCGGCGGGGCCGTCCCGGAATCTCACCGGTGTTCCCTGTTTACGGGTGTCGCAAAGCGTTGCATCACCCGGCACCAGGTCCGTTGACAAACGAGTTTCAGGCCGCCCAGGGCAGGTGTCAAGGAGTGCCGAATGAACCGCTTCCAACAGTTGCGTGAGGTGTTTTAGACACGGCTGTCAAAGCGTGCCGGCAGGGCAAACTCTGCGTGTGAAACCACACCGGTTGTAGGGCCTCAGCCCGCACAGTTTACGCCTAAGGAACACCCCTCAATGTTTGCCTCACGCGCAACGTAAGTCCTTGATATGAAAATACTTCGGACTCACTCAAGACACGTTCGAGCAGACGCCGATAGCCCTCATGTCCCCCGGGGCATCACTGTGCCCGTCGGGCAACCAAGGGGGCGACAGCAACCTGAATGCTTCGAGTCACGGAACGGCTCGACAGGCCTGTCGCAAGGGAGTTCGTGAATTACGCCAAAGCCTCGGGGTGACCTAAACCTCGCGGAATGGGACTCAAGACCTCGCGTGATTCACAAGCAAAGGAGATGTGGCTCGATGAAGCGTATGTTGTTCCTCGGCGTGCTGGCACTCAGCGCGACCGTTTGTAGCCAGTCGTATGGTTTCGAGCTCCTTGATCGGATGCTCGGCCATCACGGCTGCTGTGATTCTTGTTGTGAGCCAGCATGTGACGCTGGCAATGGCTGCTGCGAGCCTGGCTGCGATGCCAATGGCTGCTGCGAGCCTGCTTGTGATGCGGGAGTTGCCTGCTGTGAGCCTGCTTGTGACGCCGGAAACGGTTGCTGCGAGCCTGCTTGTGACGCTGGCAACAGCTGCTGCGATCGTCCGTGCGGAAAGAAGCACAACCTGTTCGGCGGGCTGAAGGGCCTGTTCGCGAAGTGCAAGGCAAAGCACAGCAGCTGCTGCGACAACAGCTGCTGCGAGCCTGCCTGCGACGCCGGCAATGGTTGCTGTGAGCCCGCTTGCGACGCTGGCAACGGCTGCTGTGAGCCTGCTTGTGACGCCAACGGCTGCTGTGAGCCCGCCTGCGACGCTGGCGTGGCCTGCTGCGAGCCCGCTTGCGACGCTGGCGACAGCTGCTGCGATCGTCCGTGCCGTAAGAAGCACAACCTGTTCGGTGGCCTGATGAATGCCATTCACTCGGCGAAGAAGCGTTGCCACAGCTGCACCGACAGCTGCTGTGAGCCCGCTTGCGACGCTGGCAATGGCTGCTGCGAGCCTGCTTGTGACGCCGGAAACGGCTGCTGCGAGCCAGGCTGTGCCGCGAACAGCTGCTGCGAGCCCGCTTGCGGTGCCGCTGTCATGGCTCCTGTGCCGGATGCTTCGGCTTCCAACGGCGTGTCGGGTGGCGTGTTCGCTGCCTTCGCTCGCTAGTCAACAGGCCTGAGTCGTTAAAGGTCGAATCGGAAAACACGTTGCCCGACGTCGACCAGTGAGCTCCGCCCGGGGATTTCCCCGGGCGGAGTTTTTTTATGCCCGCAGCTTTTCAGGCACAGACTCTCTCCGACCAAAGATTTGCACCTGCCGTCGCCCCGAACTAGTCTCAAACAAGGTGCGAGAGAGTTGACCGTTATCCGCAGGCCAGAACTCGACGCAGCCCTCGCAGACACGCGGCTGATCCCGGCACGTCACGGATGATCGACGGCAGTCCGACGCGATCGCTTTCCATAACTCATCAGCAAAGCGGACCTCACCACGGGAACTCTAGGTGTCATGATCAATACAGCAGGCGCGGGCGTTGACGGACTGACAAAATATGGATCGCTGTGGGCGGTGGTTGAGGCTGCGAAGGCGGGCGCCTCTGACGCCTCTCGGGCGGCAACTGGCTTCTTTCCAGCCGCTGGACGTGCGCTCTCGAAGGGCATCCACGCAACTGGCTACGCCGTCGGATACGGCACCACGTTCCCCGTAGTCCTCGTGGGTCGGCTGCTGCCCAAGAACAACCCTGTTGGCTACGGCTGCATCGACGGAGGTGCTGCCGGCCTCGATCTTGCTCGCCAGACGCTCGGCTACACGACTGCGGCAGCGGCAGAGCAGGTCGAAGAGGCAGCTCCCACGCTCGCCATCGCAGGTGGTCAAGCCTAAGTGTCCGAAGAGATACCGGGGCTGAAGAGAAACGGGGCCAACCCTGCAGATCTTCTGTCAGGCTGATCCCACGGCAGCTTGAGCCACTGGCATGCCTGCGATCCGCAACGCGAGAGACTCGGCACCACCGTTGCAGATAGCGCATCCGGTTTTGCTGACATAACCGCTCAGGTAAACGAAAGCGTCCCTGACGATTTCGGCGACTTGCGCGATCGTGTGTGCCATAGTCGAAGCAGAGGTTCGCGTCGCGATCAAAGCGGCCTCTGCTCATCGACAATCTGGAGGGTGCTCACATGCGACGTTCGGACTTTGGCTACTTCTGTGCTGGTGTTGCCGTAGGTGCATTTGGCCACGCCGCCTACCCACAACTCAAAGAGAAGCTCGCCCCGTACCTCGCCGGTGCCCTTGTGTTTGCACAACAGGCCTTTGGAGACGCGATCAAAGGGGCCGCTGAAGCTGCTGAGGCAATGCAGCCTGGGGATGCGGGCGTCGGCCCAGAGTTTTTCTCCGCAGCTGATGACGCTCACGCCGGTGAGGCTGCTTAAGGTTGAGGACACGTTAAACACACGGTCGTTCGGCCGTCGTCAGGGATGGCAGAGCCATGGACGTCCGCGTCACATTTCCGCAACGAGGCGTGATCGACATCGACCATCCGATGTTTTGCGGGGATGACGAGACCTGCCGTCGGTTTGTGGCCGCACTCTTTTCCGTGGATGCCGTCTCACGGCTCCGCCTCAGCAGTCAGTCCGGTGGGCGGGCCACCGTCTGGTACGACGCTCGTAAAGCACCTGCTGCCGATGTTCTGCAGCGGCTCGCCACGCAGCTGAAGGCCTCGAGTACCACGCACTCGCACACCCGTCAGACGTCGCTGGCTGGCCATCGCAGGCTCCGCACAGCCGCACCGCAGGCTCTGGCTCGTGACCGCCGTGGAATCGCCCACCTTGAGCGGCATGGCCTGGTCGTGTCGGGCTGGCGACTGGTCAACGCCCGAGTGGGACGGGCGACATTCCGCCACGCCGCCCTCTTTCGTCGCAGCGAACTCGCCCGCGAGATCGAACGGGAACTGTTGCGGGTGCTCGGCATCACGCGTTGTTCAAGCACACCGCTCCTCGGCACGCTGACCGTTGAACATGATCCGCGTGAGGTTTCCCGCGCACGGCTTGTGGAGCTGCTCGATGGTGCCCTCGTAGCCGCCACGATTCCAACAAAACGCGACCCCATCGATATGTCGCTGGCGGTCTGCACCGCATCAGTGCCTCTGGCACTCGCTGCCAGCACCACGGCTCCGGTCCTCCTTCCGCTGTCGGCGGCAGTCCTACTCTCCACGTCGCTTCCATTTCTGACCGGCTCCTTCCGCACCCTCGTCCGTCAGAGGCGACTGGGATGCGATGCGCTCGACTCCTTGGTGGTTGTGGGGTGCATCGCCACCATGCAGCTTGTCCCAGGAGCTGTGCTGTGCTGGTGCCTGTCGGTCGGTCGCACCCTGGTGAAACAAACAGAAAACCGATCCAAGACAATGCTCCGTTCGATCGCCGGCAAACAGCCTCAGGCTGTCTGGCTGGTCAGGCAGGGCGTCGAGATTCGTGTGGCACTCGATCGGCTTGAGCCGGGCGATGTGATTGTGGTGCACACCGGAGAGGTGATTCCTGTCGATGGTATCGTCGCCGAAGGACTTGCCAGCATCGACCAGCAGATGCTCACCGGCGAGACCACCCCTACCGAGAAAGGCCCGGGCGACCGCGTTTTTGCTGCCACCCTGGTGGTGGGAGGCAAGCTGTTTGTGGCCGTGGAAGCCCGAGGCGCCGACACGGCCGCCGCGCGGATTGGCCGGATTCTGCAGAACACTGCCGGCCACCGCCTTGAGCGCCAACAGACAGGCGAACGACTGGCCGACAACGCTGCCACGCCCATGATTGCCCTCGGTGCTGTGGGCTACGCCACCCTGGGACCCGCTGCTGCTGTGGCGGTCGTCAATGCCGACCTAGGCACTGGCATTCGCCTGGCCGCTCCTGCCGCGATGCTCAGTTCGATCGCCCTCTGTGCCAGCAAGGGCATCCTCGTCAAAGACGGGCAGGCACTTGAGCGGCTCGCCCACGTCGACACGGTCGTGTTCGACAAGACTGGCACCCTCACCCGTGAACAGCCGCTCGTCGGCGCGATTCATGCCGCCGACGGCTGGCATGCTGATGACATCCTGCGGTATGCCGCCGCGGCCGAGCAGCGGTTCCACCATCCCATCGCGCGAGCGATTCGTCAGGCTGCTGAAGCGAGTGGCCTCCAGCTTCCACAGGTCGCGAGCACTGAACTCCAGGTCGGCCTTGGTATCACCGTACAGATTCGTGATACGCAGACACTCGATCCAGAGCGTGACGCAGCGAAGAGCGGAGAACGGCAGGTTCGCGAGCGGACCGTGCATATTGGCAGCCGCAGGTTCTTGGAATCTGCAGGGATCTGCTTCGATGCAGCGACTCACGGCCAGATCGCACAGGCGGCCACCGCCGGCACGAGCGTTGTGTTCGTCGCAGTTGACCACCGGCTCGCTGGCCTGATCGAACTCGAGGCCGCGGTGCGACCAGAAGTGCGAGCCGTCATGGCTGGGCTGCGAGCACGGGGAGTCAAGCACCTGGTGATCCTCTCGGGTGACCAGGCGGCCCCGACCCGTCGTCTTGCGGAGCAACTCGGCATGGATCTCGCGTTTGCCGACGTGCTACCGGAGCAGAAGGCAGGCCACATTGAGCGACTCCAGCATGCCGGCAACAAGGTCTGCTTTATCGGCGACGGGATCAATGACGCCTTGGCCTTGAAGAAGGCTGACGTCTCGATCTCGCTGCGTGGCGCCGCGAGCATCGCCAGTGACACTGCCGAGATCCTGTTGCTCGATGAAGGGCTCGGCCGCCTGTGTGAGCTTCGTGACATCGCGACCGATCTTGACCGAAACGTCCGCCGCAGCTGGCGGATGCTGGTGGTACCAAACGCGGTCTGTGTGGCCGGCGTGTTCACGCTTGGCTGGGGCGTGATGGCGAGCGTGGTGCTCAACAACATCTCCGCATTGGCGGCCTTGGCGAATGGCCTCATCCCAATGCAGAAGGCGATCGCAACCGAACGAGCCCGCTCCACACCGCGGCCAGCACTTCCTCACGGCCGCACGAAACTCACCCCATCACCAGCTGCCGCAGCTCCTCGACTGCAGGTCGTCGACGCCGCGGCCGAGGCCTCTACGGCTTCCCTGCCTCAGCGGCAGCGTTCTCCCCAACACACCCTTGAACCGTCGGAGCTGCTGTGAAGAAGACCGCTTCCCCTCCCCCAGGCAACGGCCTCTCGATTCGCGTTGACGCTGTGCGACGACGTATCTGTCTCCGCTCGCCGATGCTGGCTCCCGGCCTTCCGGAAGACCGGCTGCGTCTGCTCTGCCGGGTGCTCGCCTGCCGTGACGTCGATGGGGTCGACCTCAACACCGCCATTGGGGAAGTTGTACTGCGGCTTTCTGATCCGGCGACCACCGGCAGGAGCATCCAAGCCACCCTCGCGGAACTGTCCGCTGGGATCCGCGGAGACCGGGCGAGCCTCTCTCCCGAGAGCCTTCCCAAAGACTGCCTGCGGCGGGGCGTGGTGAGCATTTCACGGTATGCGGGGCAGCTCTCCACCTGGCATATCGGCCTGGATGCCCCCGGTCGCATGCGGCTTCGTCATCCAGAACTCCGCCGCGATCGTGCCCTCGCCCGCAGCGTTGAACGCGTGCTTGTGGCGATGCCGGGTGTCCGTCAGGCCCGGATGGGACGCTGGCGAAGTGAAGTGATGGTGCTGCACGACCCAGAGGTGCTGGAAGCTGCACCGCTGATCTCAATCCTGCAGCACATGGTCGACACCCGCAGCACTATGCCGGCCGTGTCATCGACCAAGGGGATGCTCGCCTCCTCAGCCACGCTCGGCCTCGCCGCCGCGACCGACTTTGTCCTGCCGGGACTCGCACCGCTGACCTCGCTGGTACTCGTCGGCAAGAACGTGGGCACGATCTCCCGAGCGGCCGGTGACACGCTGCGGCGGCGTGTCGGCATGCCGACGGTGATGACGGCCATTCTGCTAGGCACCCTGGCCACGGGAAGTTTCATGGCCTCTGGCATCATGGCCTGGTCGTATGACTTCTGGAAACGACGTCACCGTCGTGATGTGGAGAGCGAGCGACGGCTGTTGCTCGAAGATGTCGCGCCGCTGCCGGAATGTTCTGCCCTGCTCGACGCCCACGGGCAGATTCATGTGAGGCCCGTCGAGGCTTCCCACCGCGGGAGCCTGCTGCAGGTTCACGCTGAGCAGATGGTGCCGCTCGACGGCGAGGTGGTGGAAGGCTCAGCCATCGTCGATGCGCGTTTCCCAACCGGACGGGCAGGGATTGCAGTGGTCCGTCCGGGATCGCCGGTGTTTGCGGGCACGCTCGTACTCGAGGGTGGCATCACGATCAAAGCCCAACGTGACGCTCATGACAGCCGTATCGCGGGTATCGCACGAGCCATCGGCCAGGCCACACAACTGCTCCCCGGCCGACAAGCTCCCACCGCTCGCGCCGAAAAGTATGCCGAGGGCTTTGCCGGGCCGACGCTTGCCACAGCCGCCTTTGGCCTGATGACCGCTGACATCAGCGCAGCGATTGCCGTGATGCGACCTGACTACGCCAATGCGGAGGCGGTCTCCGTCTCGCTGTCTGATCTCGATGCGGTTTCCACCGCAATTGAACGTGGCTGTGTGCTCAAGACCGCAGGCCACCTCGACAAGCTCGCGGCCGCCGACACCCTGCTGCTGGTCGACCGTCCTGATCTCTGGCAGCGGCGGCTGGAGTGCCAGGTGGTCCCACTCGCTGAAGACACCAAACGCTCTGAATCCGCCGTTGCCGAGGCTGTTCGCTGGGCTGCCAGCCTGTCGCGACACCTTGCCGACGACCGAGCCGATGCCGCCGCGAGAGCCGCACGCGATCGTGGAATGCCGCTGCTGACCATGCTGCCGGAGCGTTTTGGAGACGACAGCGGCCTGGCCATCAGTACCAAACTCCGTGGCCGCACACTGACGCTTCGCGAACATCGCCCTGCATCGGCCGCACTGCCAGACCTGATCTTTGAGATTGATGACCAGCCGCTGATTCGTCTTGCGTTCGCAGCCGGACCACGTCTTCGCGTGAGCGATGCGATCGATCAACTGCTTGAGGCATGCGACCATGTCGGCCGCCTGCCGATGCGGGTCGTCCTCGTCACCGACCGAGGTGGCGACGAGGCTGCCGAGCGGACCGCGGCCCTGCATGCCGACACCTGGGAAACCGCACGCAGCGATGCCGCCATCGCCGCCGTCATTCAACGCCGCCGCGCGGCGGGCCAACAGGTCGCTTTGGCTGCTGACTGCCAAACGTTGCCGCTGTCTGCAAAGGCGGCAGCGGTCGCGATCGATCTCAGCGGTGATGCGGTCGACGTGCTCGCATCCCCAGCGGGGATTGTGGCATTGGCAGGTGAACCGACAGCCCTCGCGGATCTCGTGATTGCCGCCAAGCAACGAAATGAACGGCTGGCTCGTTCACGCAAGATCTCGCTGTTGCCAAACATGGCCTGCGTTGCGGGCGCATTCCTCTTTGGCTTCACAAGCCTCGTGGTCGCCATTGTGAGCAACCTCGGCACCTTTGGCAGTTACACGATTTCGACGCAGTCTCTCCACGCCACACGCCGCTCCTTCTGGCTGCGGCATCGCATCCCGACTCGGCTCAACAGCACGATGCTGCCAAAGCCAGGGTTGCCAAAGGCGATGCTCTCCACCGCACCGCACGCTCCCACTGAAGGCACCGAGAATCCTGCCCATGCATAACATGATCGAGAATCCGCCGGCGACGGCCACGACGCCAGAGCTACCCAACACGCCGGAGCCCCTGCCGCCAGAGCAGGCCGTCGTGGTGACCGCAGAGCCACGCCGTAAGAAGCCCGACTTCGATGAACTCAACGAGCGGCTCCTCGACATGCCACGGGAGGTTGGCCTGTTGATGGTGTCGATCGGTGTGATCGGGGTCGCCCTGCCAGGCATCGTCGGCACGCCTGCCCTGCTCGCCGGTGGGCTGATGCTCTGGCCGCGTGGGTTCCGAGCGGTCAACGTCTGGGTTCGCAAACGGTTTCCGAAGACCCACGAGCATGGCGTTGAACAGCTGATTCGCTACCTCGATGACATGGAGCGGCGTTACCCATCGGAGCCAGAACGATAGCGGTGTCTCGGCAGCAGGTTGCACCTCCCGCCGCTGCTTGCATCCCGCGAGTTCCCTAAACAGACTTACAGTTCTGCGAAATTTTCTTGCAGACCACCTCGAACACCACGCCACGCGGGAGCCATCGCGAACCATGGACCAGAGCAACAACGAGCCCACAACAGCCAGCCGTCCTCTCAGTGACTACGAGGCCCTGCAGGTTCGGCAGATCGCTGAATGGAAGAGCACATCTCCCAGCCGGCTCTCAGAGCTTGTCGACCTCGCCACCGCCCCACTGACCTGGGTTGTCGGCCACTTTATCCCCAAGGGTGTTGTGACCAAGCTTGTCACCTCCATGGAATCGATCGCGGAAAAAGCAGATTCTCAGCAAGAGGTGATGGAAGCTGCCAACGCCAGCGATGTGCTCGACCTGAAGAATCGGTCGCTCGAGGAGTGTGACCGACTGGCCAGCCGATTCAGCGCCCGTGCCGAACGGTTTGCGGTTGTGGAATCGACAGCAGCTGGTCTCGGCGGCCCGTTGTTTCATATCCCACAGCAGCTGATCGCCTCGCTGCGATCAATCATGCGGATTGGGCACTGCTACGGCTATCCACTCACACGACCTGTCGACCGCCTGGTGGTTATCGACATCCTCGAGATCGCCATGGTCCAGCAGCCGCCAGAGCGACAGGCGGTGCTACGAGATCTGTTTGAGGCTGCGGCAGCTCGTGAGTCGTCGCTGGAAGGCGAGGCCGACCTGATCGCTCGCACCAGCCGCAACATGATCGCGGAGGAGGCCCTCGACCTGGTGCCAGTCGTGGGCCCGGCAGTGAGTTTTCTTTTCGACTGCACGTTCATGCAGTCGGTCGACCAGACGGCTCATCGCGTCTTCCAGGAGCGCTGGCTGCGTCACAACGGGCTGGTCACGGCCATTCCGCCCGCCGAGGGCGTCTATCGCCGCAGCAGCCTGCAGGAGTTCGGGCTCGCTCTCGGGCAGCTGCTCTACACCAGCGGAGCGGTTGTGGGCTTCACCGCGACGTTCCCAGGAGCGTTCGTTCAGAAGCTGGTTGGTCGACGGAAGTCTCCCGTGAGCCTTGGCTGTCGCCACGGCACTGACCGAGCGGTGGGAGATGCCCGACATTTCATCGCCGGTGTGAAGAACTCCTATGAGGAGAACGTCGAAGATCTTGCAGCCCCAGCGGCGACTTAGTCTTTCTGTAAGGGGCTAAAAATCCCGTTTTCATTTATTTGCAACTGTCCTCAGGCGGTACTAGAGTCGAAGAGACGGTATTGCCTTCCCGTTTTGCCTGTTTTGCCAAGGAAGCCTTTGAGATGAACGAAGAAACCACACCAGAGACGGCTCCTGAGGCTGCCCCCGAAGCTGCCGCCGCCCCAGAGGCCCAAGCCGCTGCTGCCGAAGCCGCAGCCACGGATGCCCCCGCTTCCTCCGATCCACTCTCTGCAGTGGCTGATGCAATGCAGTCAGCTGCATCGAGCGTTACCGAGGGTGCTTCGGCCGCTAAGGACGCTGCCGCGAAGGCCTTGCCTTCGGTCGGCCTGTTTGCCAATCGGCTGGTCTACACCACCTGCTACACGGTGTCGTACGGCGTCGTGTTCCCGTTGGCGTTGGTCGCGCTCTCGGTGCCTCAGAACAATCCGCTTGTGCATGGGCTCGTCGATGGCTCCCGGGCCGCACGCGGCAAGGTCGACGAGATTCTCGGCGGGCAGACTGATGCCGCGGAGGCTCCTGCCTCCTGATCGCGGCCGGCACGACCTGACCGACACGCTCGCATGCCGATACACCGCCTGCCTGGGTCGCCTCGGCAGTGCTTCCTTGGCGGTGCTTCCTCGGCGGTGCCGGTGACTCACCGAAAGAAATACTTCCAGCACGTCACGCATCATCAGGTGCGTGGCGTGCTGTTGCGTTTGAGGTGTGCAAGCATTGGCGAAGAAGACGCTTCTCCGGCACACGTCGACCATGTTGCTTCCAACTGTTCCCGCTGCTGCACAAAGGCAGCCGCCGCGGTAGCTGCCGAACGGATGTCGGTGAGCAGGGGTGTCACGAGCTGAGCCTGCTGAAGGGACTCCGCGAGCGAGTCGATGTCACGCCCAATGCGACGCGTTCCCCAGCTCACTGCTGCCTGCTTCAACAGCAGTCCCCAGAGCACCAGCCAGACGAGGGCTTCGAGAAGCAGCCCACCACGGGCCTCCCCAAGCCAGAGCCGGCCGTGAAAGAAATCCCATGCAGCACGGGCCAGCACAGCAACCAGGACCGCATCGAAGAGCACTTCACTGGCCAACTGCAGCCAGCGATCCGCAGCCCGCTCCCGGCAGCGTGAAGCAATCTGCTTGATGCCTGCTGTCAGCCAACGCTGTCCCCTTTCGAGCGATTCCGCCACCGGACCGTCTCTGTTGTCTGAGGCCGGCCGAGCCGCCTGAATGAGAGGCGTCTGGATCGCCGCTCGTCGGGCAAGGCCGGCCAGCACGCTCCGAGACTGTTCTACCTCAGCATCGTCGAGGCCCAACGCCTCTTCCAGGCGATCGTGTGATCCACCAGCCGAATCACTCGAGGCCACCGTCAGCGACGGCACCTGGCCTGCAAGGGCGCGGCCGACGATCCCAGAGAGCTGCCTCCGAGATCGTGGCAGCCAGCTGGCCACAGTCGCCACAAACTGTAAGAACCAGCCAAAACAGCCGGCGTGCCACTGCTGCTGCAGCTCATTGGCGACGAGATGCCGCCAGCCAACGCGAGCCTGCGTCACCTGTCGGGCGATGCCATCCGCCACGAGTGTCTCGAGGCGTTGCGTTTCACGGTCGACCCCAGCCCGGAGTTCCTGCACGGCTTCCCGCACGGGCTCGAGATGCTCACGGCTCCGATCAAGAAACCAGCCGGCCAGTTCAAGTCCGCCGTTGCGTCGGATGCGGCCCGCTTCCCGCGAGGCAAGTTCATGGGCAATGGCCGTCTGCAGTTCGGCAAAGCCCTCATCCACTGGCTCGCCGCCGGTCAGCTGGCGAAACGCCTCGAGACCATCGACTCGATAGATCGTGGGCACTGCAAAGCCCTGCTGCTGCAGATCGCGAGTCCAGTCATCGCGAATGTCAGGATCTCGTGAGGCATGGGTCTGCACAAACAGCAGGGGGCGACCCGGTGCAAACGCGAGCAGCTCAGTCGCCACGCTGAAGGAGCGGTATTTCTGAGCCGTCGAAACGACCAGCAGCACATCGCAGCGGGGCAGGATCTGCTCGAGCCGGTCCCGGTTTCCCACACGGCCACGGTGTCGATCCTCGCTGGCTTTCGCCGCCTCAGGGCTCGGTTCGCGAGGCCCCGACTCTTGAAGACCGGTATCGATGGCGGGCTGTGTGTCTGGGTCCGGGCAGTCGATCAACACGATGTCGGCTACCGCCTCCGCCTTGGTTCGTACCACCGACGCACCGATCTCATTGACCGGAAACCAGGTCAGGTCGGCCTCGTCAGCAGCCACCACAACCGGATGGATCGTCGTCGGCCTGGCAATGTCACTCGCCTCGGTAACGTCGCGGCCGGCCAAGGCGTTGACGAGTGTGCTCTTGCCGGTGCCCGTTCCACCAAGCACTCCCACCACCAAGGGGCGGCCAAGCTCGGCAACAGACACAGCCAGCCGAGATGCCACCTCTGGCCACAGCCCTGCGATCTCATCAGCCGGTGCCCAGCCAGGAAAGGACCCTGCCCAGCCGCCGAGCTGATCCACAAACCGGGCAAACTGCTGGTCCGCAGCTGCGTACGGTGGCAACGGACCTGAGGCATCTGGCTGAGCCGTACTCATGCTGCCTCTCCTCGCGTGAGATCCGCCATCAGTTCATCAACCAGCCGTCGAGCCTCCGCGATCTCCCGCCGCTGCCCAACCTCGGCCCGTGCTTCCAGCACAGCAAAGGCATCGCCGATTACCACCTCATGAATCATCCTGCCCAGCAGGTCACCACGTTCTGCTGCCCAGCCGGCGAAGAGCCGCTCAAGCAACGGCTTGATACCGGCAGCCGTGGCCTCGATCGCCGTCTCTCCGGCGAGTGACGCCGCCGCGCCAACCACCACATCACCCAGGTTGTGCACAAACACCGACAGTCCACCTGCGGCGGCAGCGGCAGGTGGCACCACCGCAGCTCCCGCGAGACCGAGCCCCACCGTGACAGCGGGGCGAGCAACGGCACCAACGTTTAGGGCCGTGAGAATGAGCCGAACTGTTCCAGGATTCGCCTGCTCAAAGCGGTCGAGTTCTTCCCGTACAAACAGGCTGTAGTCGCGAGAGATCAGTGGCATCACGGCATGCCGACGGGCGAGTTCATCAAACCAGGCTTGGCGATCGCCATCGGTCAACACCGGCCGCAGAACGGTCTCCAGCTGAGGCTGCTCGCGAGTCACCTGGTCCAGCCGATCGAGGAAATCCCCTAAGGCTGCCTTCAGCGCAGACAGCTCTTCCGCAGCATGATCTGCCTGCCGCTGAGCCTGATCTACCAGCAGGCCTATCCGTCGCCCCGCCCAGCCAAGCCCGCGGCCAGCCACGCGGTAGACACGACTCACCGTCAGGTCAAAGCCTGATCGCTTCGGCTCCAGCCAGGCCCAGACCTCGTTCCAGACCAGCTCCCGCGGCGCGGGAGGCAGGTCAATGGTCACTCGCACGCGGGTCGAAAGGAGACCACACGCTTCCTGCCAGGCAGCAGCCGTATGCTCGAGTCGGTTGAGCCAGGCTGGCACTCCACGCCTCGGATCCACAACCACCGCCAGCGCTCCGAGCATCGCGTCTCGCTTCAACGCGAGGTAGTCCTTCGCCGCCAGCCGCTCCACAAGATCAGTCCCACTCAGCGGAACGATGTCTTCTCCTGCAGACGCGTCGGCATCCTCCGACTGCCGATCGATCACGTCGCTGACTTCAAAGAAGACCGGCTCCCCGCAAGCAGCTGCATCGCGGTCCCAAGGCACCGCAAATACCGCATCGGGGCGGACTTCAGTCCCTGCTGTGAAGCCATTGAGCCAGCCAGCGAGCCGTGATCGCTGCTGTGGCCACTCGATCATGTTGAAGATGACGATCACCGTCTTGCCAGCACGGGCGGCCTCGCTGAAGAAGTCTCGGACCGCAGCGTCGTTGTACTTCTGCTGAGTGAGCACCGCGATCAGCAGGTCGGCGGCGTTGCGGACGAGTTCGGCCCGAGCCCAGTTGTCTCGCAGTGTGCCATCGATGTCCGGCGTGTCGAGCAGTGCCAGCCAGGCTGGCTGCATTCCCGTGGTCTCTGGCCGTACGAAGAGCAGGTGCTCGGTGGATTCACTCAGGGCATCGTCGTCGCTGGTCCAGGGCCTGACAGAAAACCCTGGAAAGAGCCTGGCTGCCCCCGCGGTCTTGGCGAACTCCTGCGGAAGGCTGGCCACTGGATGGCGGGTGCGGGCCGCCTCCAGCACCGACCGCGAGAGCGGGGCGTTGGCGAGTGCATTGGCAATGAGGCTTTTGCCCGTATTGGTGCCCCCACAGATTGCCGCCACGAGTACCGGCTCACCGTCTACCTGTGGTCGCAGTTTCTCAAACAGCTGCCCCCGCCAGGCAGCGTCGACTGCGAGGTCTGCGCCCAGACCATCGGCAGCTGCATCGAGTGACTCCACCGCCGCACACAGCAACGTCACACGTTCAGCCCAGACGGCGTAGGTGGAAGGGGTCGGATCCATCGCAAGCACCCGTGTGCATTCACGCCGTTTGCCGTTCCCCCACGAACGGCCTACACTCGTCGACACGTTGGGAAGAGGGTCTTCACGGCTGCAAACCGTCGACTACTTTCGCAGAACCGCCGAAGAATTGCGCCCTGAACTTCCCGATTGGGCTTCCTTCCGGCAGTGATCCTCCAGCAGTGATTCTTCGGAAGGGGTCGGCTCCGTAAGACGCACCGTTCTGCCACAACGACTGGCTGGCAGTTTCGTCGGCACACTTCTCGGTAACGAACTCCTCGCGTGGAAACCAGCCTCGATGCTCGAGCGACGTCCCGTTTTTCCCGGTGTCATTGAAATGAACTACCAGGTGGGGTGGCGGATCGGCTGCAACGTCTACCTCGTCTACGACGACAACGCCTGGGCCCTGGTCGATATCGGCTATTCCGAGACTGTGGATGAGATCATCGAGATGATCCGCCAGCTCGACTTCCCGCTCGCGCAGTGCAAAGCCCTGATCGCCACCCACGCCGACGTCGACCACATCCAGGGCCTCGCCCGGGCGAAGTCGATCCTGAAATGCCCCGTGGTGGCCCATCCCAAGGCTGTGGCGTCGCTGGAGAGTGGTGACCGCATCAAGACATTTGCGGAGATCACAGCCCAAGACATCCATCTCGAGATGCCGCCAGTGAAGGTCGACAGCACGATTGAGAATGGTGACACGTTTGAGATTGGCAGCCTCAAGCTCGAGGTCTGGCATACCCCGGGCCACACCGACAGCCAGCTCGCATTTCGTCTCGGCAACCTCCTCTTATCGGGTGACAACATTTATCGCGATGGCTCCGTCGGTGCGATCGACGCCCACCATGGCAGCGACATCCCCGATTTCGTGAACTCGCTCACCAGGATTCGTGAGAGCGACGTCGCGTGGCTGCTGCCAAGCCATGGCCCGATCTTCCGAAAAGACAACAGCCTGCTCGATCAGACGATCCAACGGCTGCGGGGCTATCTGACGCTTGCTGACTTCGGCACGTGTGCCCCTGACTGGCCCCTGCTGAAAGAATGGGACCAGGAACTCGCAGCAGGCGAACTCCCCTCGGCGAACTGAGTCCTGATCGCCCGGTCGTCACTCCCCGTGTCCAAGGACGCTTCCTAACGGTTTTTCCGACGATGCTGAAAAGACCGTAAAGGCCGGTCCTGCCGATTGACGATGTGGTAACGGGCGGAATCGGCTTCGACACCGGTCGAGGACCGTCGCCGTTAGACAGGGGGGAAAACCGATGACCATTCGGAAAATCGTTGCGGCCTCTGCGCTGATGCTCGGCGCGGTTGCCTGGAGTGGGCAGTCTGCTGAGGCTCAGGGCTTCGGTGGCACACAGGCCTATGGCAAACAGTGGGCCAACTCGTATTCCAGCCACGACTGGAATCGCTTCTACCACTATCCATACGTCTTCTATCCGCAGAACTTTTACAGCGACGAATACCTGCGGTCAGCTGACGACCTCTACCATCGCTATCCGCAGGAGATGCGAGTACCGGTCTACAACCGCAGCTGGCAGAACTATTTCCCCAAGTCGAGGCGGTACCACCACGGTCACCACTTCATCCTGGACCAGTTCTAGACAGACGAGCATCCTGCCTCCTCAGGCAGTCGCACAGTGGCTGTGAGAATCGATGCAGCGGTGGCGACCTCACTGAGGTCGATCCATTCATCAACGGTGTGGGCCTGCGCAATACTGCCTGGCCCGAACACCACGCTCGGCACGTCCGCCACAGCATAGATACTTGCGTTCGTGCCATAGCGTGCGGCCAGCACGTCGGCCTGATGACCGCAGCCTGCGGCCGCATCGCGGAGCATGGTGGCCGTCTGGCCGCTCGTTTCTTCCGGAAGCCCGGAACTGGAGAGGAATGGCGACTCGTGCGTGATCGCTGTGTCGGCCTGCTCGCCGACCGCAGCGGCAACACGATCGATGACTTCCTGGCGAGCCGCTTCTGCTGACTCTCCTGGCAAAAGCCGGCGATCAATCTCCAACACCACGCGATCAGGCACGAGGTTCACGCCGGTGCCTCCCTGAATGGTACCGATGCTCAGCGTCGGTGGACCGCAGGGATGGTCAGGTGAACGGCCCCTCAGCTCAAGAGCCAGCGTCTCGATCGCCAGCACCGCTCGGGCCGCCGGGTAAATCGCGTTGGCTCCCTGCTCAGGGAAGGCGCTGTGACAGGCTCGGCCGTGGGCGATCATCCGCCATCGCACCGCACCTTTGTGCGTCGCCACGAGATGGAGCCCTGTCGGCTCGGCGACCACAGCCGCCTGCGGCTTCACCGCAAGCAGCTCTGCCGCCGGCCGGTCAGCCGAGGCACATGACGCCAGTGGCACCTGCCAAAGCCGCGCGAGCGCCTTCGCTCCTGAAAAGCCGAACTCCTCGTTGACAGTCGCAGCAAACACGATTCGGAGGCGACGAGACGGTTCCCGGCGGAGCCGCTCTAGCGCCACGAGCATGGCTGCCATGCCCCCCTTCACATCACAGGCCCCGCGGCCGAAGAGCCGGCCATCACGGATCACAGGCGTGAAGGCAGCGATCGTCATCCCGTCGACAGGAACCGTGTCTTGGTGGGCATCCCAGAGGATCGTGGGGCTGTTTGGCTCCGTCGCCTCAAGCACCGCCAGCACATTGTCCCGGCCGGGCGCCACATTCTGTCGAGCCCAGGGGAGGCCCGCGGCGGAAAAACGCTGCACGAGATACTCACTCACCCGGCCTTCGAGATACTCCGGCCCCGAGACGGTGCGTCCCATCGGGTTCACGCTCGGCCGCCGCACCAGATCGGCAAGGGTGGCCATGTGATCGATCATCTCGAATCCTCTCGATGGCCCTTGGGCCGGTGGCAGGCGATGCCTGCTGGGGGCTGACTGCCGCCTCGCACATGCCAAGCGGACTCCTCGGTTGTACACCGCAGCCGCGATCCCGGCTGACGTCTCGCCCCCTGAGCCTCTGGACGGTATAACCAGTGGAGACTTTGTGACTTTTTTCACGAAGTCGGCTGTCGCCGCGGTTTTTTGCAGAAGACGCCGTCCGAAAGGCCCTGCGGAGGGATCTTGGCGGCCTGAGATCGCTCGGAGCATGTGATGAATCCGATTCTGCCTGTGATTCTGTTCGTGGTCATTGCTGCCGCTGTGTCGGTCGGCTTGGTCGTGGCAGCACAGCTGATTGGCCCACGACGGTCCACACCGGTGAAGGCAATGCCGTACGAGAGCGGCATGGACCCGGTCCATGACACGCGTCGCCGGTTTGACGTGCGATTCCACCTCGTGGCGATCACCTTCCTCGTGTTTGACGTTGAACTGCTCTTCCTCTACCCGTGGGCTGTGGCGAGCCGATCTCCAGCCGGGATCGATGCCGCCGTGGCGGAAGGCAGTGTTGGTGGCCGAGGAATTGTCTTCGCCGGAGCCATGCTGTTTCTGGCGCTCGTGGTAGCAGGCTTTGCCTACGACTGGAAAAAGGGGGTCTTCCGATGGCGATGACAACGCCACAGCCTCTCACGGCGATGCCGCAGGCAGCGATGCCAAAGACTGCCTCGCAGCTCGACGCTCGGCTTGAGCTTCCCGAGAACGTGATGATCAGCCGGCTCGACGAACTGGCGAACTGGTGCCGTAAAAACAGCCTCTGGCCGATGCCGTTTGCCACGGCATGCTGCGGCATTGAGCTGATGGCGACCGGCGCCGCCAAGCATGACCTCGCTCGCTTTGGTGCAGAGGTGTTCCGCTTTAGTCCACGGCAGTGCGATCTGATGATCGTTGCTGGACGTGTGGTGATGAAGATGCTCCCAGTGCTCCAGCGGATCTGGCTGCAGATGAGCGAGCCGAAATGGTGCATCTCGATGGGTGCCTGTGCCAGCACCGGCGGAGTCTTTGACACGTATGCCGTCGTGCAGGGCATCGACCGCTTCATTCCGGTCGACATGTATGTACCCGGCTGCCCACCGCGTCCTGAACAGCTGATTCAGGCCATCATCGACCTCCAGGACAAGATCCAGGTGGAGGGCACGATCACAGGCCGAGAGTTCGACACCGCTGCCCGCCAGCTTCGCAAACGGGCTCTGACGGAGTCGGGCGACCCACTCACCCTGGATGCCTCCCGCAACCCGGTTGTGCAGCGTCAGCTAGCAGCCGAACGCAACGCGACAACCGCCGCGACTCGTTGATGTCGCAGTTCGACAGCCCCACACACGCCGCCGATTCGTCCCCGCCCGCTTCGCCAACTCCGCATTAATCAGCATGTCCGCCGATCCTGACACGCCCTCCGAGTCGACGACCACCTCCGTGAATGACGCCGGCTTTCAGGCCCTTGTGGCACGCTTCAACGGGCTTGAGGCGTCTATTTTCCGAGGTCAGCAGCGGGTCGTCGTGCCGCAGGAGTCGCTGCTCGAGGTGATGCAGCTGCTGAAAGCCAACGGCTTTGATCTCCTCGTTGATGTCAGCTGCGTTGACTACCTTGAGTACCGTGGAGCGACCAGCCGCTACGGCGTCGTCTACCTGCTGGCCAACACCCGCAGCAACGAACGGCTGACGGTTCGCTGCTTTGTGGACGATCCCGAGCCAACAGTGCCGAGCATGGTGCCCCTCTGGCCGGGAGCGAACTGGCTGGAGCGGGAAGTCTGGGATCTGTTCGGCATCCGTTTCGTAGGCCACCCCGATCTCCGCCGGCTGGTGATGCCCGAAGAGTTCACTGCCCATCCGCTGCGGAAGGACTACCCACTCCAGGGCCGCGGCGAACGCCACAACTTCCCGGTGATCTCTCGCGACCAGAGCTGACGCTAGCTGTTCCTCTGCCACTGCCCTTTTCCTTTGCCATCGCCACCTTGCCACTGCTGCTCTGCCATCTGGACACACCTGTAACGACGCCTGACCACAACGCTGCCTCGCTTTCGTACCGCCGCATCACATCGTTTCGTTCGCTTCGCCGACTTCCCACTCACTGACTGACGCAAACGCCATGTCCATCGCCCCTTCGGAACCGCTCTCGCAGCCAGCTGACGCCGCGGCCGCGAGCCGCAGCGAGGACTACCTCTGGACGCTCAACTTCGGCCCTCAGCACCCAGCCACGCACACCACGCTGCGGCTTGTGCTCAAGCTGGAAGGGGAACGTGTCGTCGATGCAATGCCCGAGATGGGCTATCTGCACTCCGGCTTCGAGAAGATCGGCGAGCACCTCACGTTCAACCAGTACGTGACGGTCACCGACCGTATGAACTACATCTCGCCGATGGCCAACAACGTGGCCTGGCACCATGCGGTGGAGAAGCTGCTGGGCATCGAGCTCACCCCCCGCTGCACCTACATCCGCACGATCATCGCGGAGCTCGCTCGGATCAGTGACCACCTCCTCTGCAATGGAGCGGTCGGCCTCGACACCGGTGCCTTCACCTTCTTCCTCTATGGCTTCCAGCAGCGTGAAGTGATCTACGACATCTTCGAGACGCTCTGTGGAGCACGCTTCACCAACAGCTACACGCGTGTCGGCGGTCTCTCACAAGACTTCACCCCACTGGTGATCGAGAAGATCCGCACATTCCTGAAGACCTTCCCCAAGACGCTCAACGACATGGAGCGGCTGCTGACCCGCAACCGCATCTTCGTCGACCGCACGAAGGGCGTCGGCGTGTTGACCAAGGCGGAAGCCACTGCGTTTGGAGCGACTGGCCCCGTCGCCCGTGCCAGCGGTGTGACGCGAGACCTGCGAAAAGACGAGCCGTATCTCGCCTACAACGACTTCGACTTCGCGGTGCCCTGTGCGACGACCGGTGACTGCTACGCCCGCTACCTCGTCCGCATGGATGAGATGCGAGAGAGCCTCAGCATCGTTGCCCAGGCGTTGGAAAACCTGCCATCCGGCCCGATCAATGTCGGCATGGACCAGCGGGTCGCCCGGCCAGAGAAGCAGCAGGTCTACTCAACAATCGAAGGCACGATCTCTCACTTTGAGCTGTCGATGAGCAATCACGGCTTCGAAGTGCCTTGCGAAGAGTCGTACGCCGCCATCGAGGCACCCAACGGGGAGCTGGGCTTCTACATCGTCGGTGACGGGAATGAGACCGCCTATCGGGCACGCTGCCGTCCGCCGAGCGTGCTGAACTTTTCCATGTTCCCGCATCTCATCCGAGGCCACACCCTCTCGGATGTCGTCGCCGTGCTTGGCAGCCTCAACATCATCGCCGCGGAGCTTGATCGGTAGTCATCCATGAGCAGCCCTGAACTGAAATGTCTGACGCCCGAGATGGTGGCAGAGATCGAAGCGCTCGCACCGCGGTATCCCGACCGTCGAGCGCTCGTGCTGCCTGCCCTGCATCTCGTGCAGAAGGCCCTGCGGCATGTGCCGCTCGATGCCGTGGTCGATGTCGCCAACGTGCTGGGATACCCGCCGGCTGAGGTGCAAGACACGCTGACTTTCTATCAGTTCTTCCATCAGGAGAAGCCTCACGGAACCGTGCGGGCGTTTGTCTGCCGTTCGGTTTCGTGTGCCCTGCGAGGTGGAGACGATCTGCTGGAGAAGCTCTGCAGCCAGTACGGCATTGAGCCCTACGGGACCACCGACGACGGCTCTGTGACGATCGAGCCGGCGGAGTGTCTCGGTGCCTGCGACTTCGCTCCCTGTGTGCTCGCCAACGACGACCTTCTCAAGAACCTTGACCCCGCGGCAGCTGCAGCAGCGATCGAAGCGGTCAAGGTGCGGGCCGATCAGCGGTCATCAGCAGCAGCGGCTGCCGCTCCCAGAGTGACGGAGGATGCCTGACATGCCACCATTTGAGCCCGTCCTCCTGGAAGCCATTGGCACCCCTGAAAGTCATACGCTCGCGAGCTACCGCTCACGTGGTGGCTACGCGCCTTTTGAGAAGCTGCTCGCGGAAAAGCAGCCCACAGAGGTGATAGAACTGGTCAAGTCTGCAGGGCTGCGAGGCCGTGGCGGGGCCGGCTTTCCAACAGGTGTGAAGTGGGGCTTTCTTCCGAAAGACCACCCAGGGCCGATCTATCTCTGCGTGAATGCAGACGAGAGCGAGCCGGGCACCTTCAACAACCGCATCCTGATGGAAGATGACCCGCATCAGGTGATCGAGGGGACGATGATCTCCTCATACGCCACGCGGGCCACTACGGCCTACATCTACCTGCGATACGAATACCCACAGGCCTGGGATCGTTTGCAGGCCGCCATCGACGAGGCGTATGCGGCAGGCCTGCTCGGCAAGAACATCAAGGGCTCCGACTTCTCACTCGACATCTACCTGCACCGCGGTGCTGCGGCTTATATCTGCGGGGAGGAAACTGGGCTGATCGAGAGCATCGAGGGCAAGCGGGCCTGGCCACGAATCAAGCCACCCTTCCCTGCCATCGAAGGTGTCTTCCGCAAGCCAACCGTCGTCAACAACGTCGAGACGATGGCCTGTGTTTCTCAGATTGCTCGCCGGGGCCCCGAGTGGTTCCGATCGATTGGCGTGCCTGCCGATCCCGAGAATCCGCGAGATCCTGGAAGCTACGGCCCGAAGCTCTACTGCCTCTCGGGCCATGTTGAGAAGCCTGGCTGCTACGAGGCTCCGCTAGGGATCACCCTGCGACAGCTCGTCGATGAGTATGGCGGAGGTGTCTGGAAGGGACGCAAGGCGAAAGCGGCGATTCCTGGTGGCATCTCGATGGGCCTGATGACCGAAGCCGAGTTTGACACCCCGCTCGACTTTAAGGGTCCTGGCACCGTGGGCTGCATGGGCCTAGGGACCGCGGCGGTTGTGGTGATTGATGAGACGGTCAGCATCGTCGATTTCCTCCACAACTCATGCCGTTTCTTTGCCCATGAGTCGTGCGGCCAGTGCACCCCATGCCGTGAGGGCACCAGCTGGAACCTGCGAATCCTCGAGAGGATTCGTGCCGGCAAGGGCCGCCTGAAAGACCTTGAGATTCTGCTGGAGAATGGCAATGCCATGGGCATGATGCCCGGCTCGACCATCTGCGGCCTGGCCGACGGCGCTGCCTGGCCAATCAAGAACGCGATCAACAAGTTCCGCGACGAGTTCGAGGACTACATCAAACGCACCAACCCCGAGGGCTGGATGGTGACCGATCCTGTGCCCGCCCTCCAGATCGTGGGAGCCCACTGATGCCCACCGTCATCGTCGACGGACGTGAAATCGAGATCGGAGCTGACGAGCGACTCAACTGCATTGAGGCGGCGCGGCGTGCGGGAGCTGAGATTCCCCACTACTGCTGGCATCCAGGCCTTTCGGTCGTGGCGAGCTGCCGGATGTGCCTTGTGGAAGTTGGCACTCGTGATGCGGAAACCGGCCAGACATCAATGATCCCCAAGCTGGTGCCTGCCTGTCAGACCCCAGCCAAGGATGGCACGGTGATTGTCACCGAGAGCGAGAAGGTCAAGGACAGCCGGGCACGCGTGGAAGAGGCGTTGCTGATCGACCATCCGATCGACTGCCCGATCTGCGATAAAGCTGGTGAGTGCCTGCTGCAGGACTACCACTTTGAACATGGTCAGCCTGAGCGGCGTGCCGACATCCATGCCTTCACGAGCAAGAAGCGGGATATGGGCCCAACGGTCACGCTCTTCGCGGACCGCTGCATCATGTGCACGCGGTGCGTGCGGTTCACCCGCGAGGTGGCAGGCACCGGCGAACTGATGGTCAACGCTCGTGGCTCGAAGGAAGAGATCGACGTCTTCCCCGGCTATCCGTTGGAAAACAAACTCTCCGGCAACGTCGTCGACCTCTGCCCTGTGGGAGCTCTTGGTGACAAGGACTTCCTCTACCAGCAGCGGGTCTGGTTCCTCAAACGCGAGGCTGGTGTCTGCGGCGGCTGTTCCGCTGGCTGCTCGATCCAGACTGAGCACACCCAAGACACTGTCTATCGACTCAAGCCACGGGAAAACCTGCACGTCAACAAGTGGTGGATCTGCGACGAGGGCCGCTACGGCTGGCATCACCTTCACGATCCCTCACGACTGGTCGAAGCCAAGCGGCGGACCGCTTCCAGCGATGCAGACTCCGTCGAGTGGGCTGACATCGTGACCGGCCTGAAAGCCGACCTCACCACATCCGTCAGCGGCGATGGCCGACTGGCTGTGGCCGTCTCGCCAATGCTGACGGTCGAGGAAGCCTGGATGCTCTGCAGCGTGGCTCGCGAGATCGATCCACAGGCCTTGCTGGCGGTTGGCTATGTACCAACACAGGGTGAAGACGAGAGCTTCCCGGGCGGCTTCACGATCCGCGGCGAGAAGTGTCCGAATCGAGTTGGTGTTGAGCATGTGATTGCCGCATTCGACCCGAGCGTGCCTCGCTGGGAGTCTCTTCTCGAAGTGGTGGAACGCGGCGAGTGCACAGCTGCCTGGATCACGGCTGCCTATCCACCCGCTGGTGGGCGGCCCGCCACCGAGGTTGGCTCCTGGATCGACGAGGCCACGGCAGCCCGCTTCGCCAAACTGCGAGAGCAGTCAGCAGGCTGCCTGATTGTTCAGGACATGTTTGACTCGCCACTGGCGTCGCAGGCGAACTGGCTGCTGCCGTCAGCCGGCTTTGCAGAACGCTCCGGCACCTGGATCAACCACGGACAGTGGGCCCAGTCCTTTGAGCGAGCGATCCGCGCTCCCTCGGGTGTCTGGCCAGAGGGCCGGCTGCTCTGGAACATGCTTGAACGTCGTGGTCTCTACGACCCGAACGTTATCCGTCGTGAGGCCGCCGCCGCCTCGCCTGCCCTGGCCGCTTTGGCTGAAGACCTTCCATCGGTCGGCCTCGATCTCCGTCTCCAGCAACTTGCCACCTCATGATTCCATCTCTCGAAACGATCGCTGCGTTGGTGAAGATCGGGCTGCTTGTCGGCGGCCTGATGACTGCCGCGGCGTATCTCGTGCTCGTCGAACGCTGGATGGCCGCCTGGGTTCAAGACCGCAAGGGTCCCAACCGTGTCGGTATCCCGCTGACGAAGATTCGCCTTTTTGGCCTCGGGCAGCCGCTGGCTGACGGCCTGAAGATCATCCTCAAAGAAGACTACACGCCGAGCCATGTCGACCGGGTGCTCTACAACGCCGCCCCGCTTGTGATCCTGGCGGCATCCCTAGCGATCTTCGCGGCAATTCCATTTGGTAGCGTGCTGCCACCGCTGGGAATCGATGGTCTTCCCGACCCCATACCTTTCCTGGTGGCTCCCGGCTTTAGCGTGGGCATCCTCTGGGTGTTTGCCCTCTCGAGCATCGCGGTCTACGGCGTGCTCCTGGGTGGCTGGGCGAGCAACAACAAGTACGGCTTCTTGGGTGGGCTGCGATCGAGTGCCCAGTTGGTGGCCTACGAGATTCCCCTTGGGCTCGGCCTCCTGGGCGTGGTCTTAGCCGCGGGCAGTCTCGAACTCGACGTGGTGATGACGCAGCAGGCCAATACTGGCATTTGGTATGCGTTTGCCCAGCCACTGGGCTTCATCGTATTTCTGGTTGCCGCGTTCGCCGAAGCAGCCCGTCTTCCGTTTGACCTCCCTGAGGCTGAGCAGGAACTCGTCGGTGGCTATCACACAGAATATTCCGGCATCAAGCTGCTGCTATTTCTCGTCGCCGAGTTTCTGCACATGGTGACGGCGGCTTTCCTGATCGTGATCCTGTTTCTCGGTGGCTGGCACCTGTGGGGCGTGACCGGCTCGGGAGATGAGATCGGCTGGGGCACGGCACTGATCCGCTTCGGCGTGTTCTCAGGAAAGGTCCTGGCCGTGATCCTGTTCTTCATGCTGGTGCGATGGAGCTGGCCTCGGTTTCGCTTTGACCAGCTGATGAACCTTGCCTGGAAGGTGATGCTGCCGCTCGGTATTGCGAACCTCGTCATCGTTGCCATCGTTGAGGAGTTCCGACCGCAGATGACCGAGGCGATGGGTGCTTCCGCTGCAGGCTGGGTCGCGCTGCTGCTGCCTTGGGCGGTGTTTCTCCTTGGCTGGATCACCGCCGGCGTGCTGACACCATCCGGCACCGACAACCGACCGATTCGAGCTGACATTCTGGAAGACGATGGGCTGTTTGCCGCCGAGCATGCGTTGCTCACAGGCAATGGGCAGGTCACGACCGAGAACGAGCTGTCCAACACCGCCAACGCTGACTCATCATCAGGGAGCGACGCATGAAACCGACCGATCCCTCCGTTCGCTGGATTGAAGAGCGTCCGCTCGGCCTGACGGAGCGACTCTATCTTCCCCTGGTCGTCCAGGGGCTGACCACGACGGCTCGCCACCTCGTCAGCAAGAAGGTCACGGTCAGTTTCCCTGAGGAACGGCCCACCATTGGTAATCCACTGATCTACCGCGGCGTGCATCGGCTCAACCGCGATGACGATGGTCGCGTCAAGTGCGTGGCCTGCTTCCTCTGCGCAACCGCCTGCCCAGCACACTGCATCGACATTGTGGCCACCGAGAGCCCCTGGCCTGACCGCGAGAAGTATCCCGAGAGCTTTCAGATCGATGAGCTCCGCTGCATCTTCTGCGGCATGTGTGAGGAAGCCTGTCCGGTGGATGCCGTTGAGCTCACCAGCCTGCTCGACCTGACTGGAAAGAGCCGCGAAGAGATGATCTTCGACAAGGAAAAACTACTAAGCGTCTACGACATGACGAAGGATGCCGAACCGATGAAGTCGAAGAGTCTGGGAGGCACGCTGTAATGCTTCCGTCTGTCTTCGCCACTCAGCTGATGGCCGAGGCTGGCTCTGCCGCTGGACGCCCCGGGCTGCTGATGGCCGTTGCAGTGACCACAGCTGCCGCCAGCCTCTGGCTGCTCTTGCCCAAAGGCCTAGAGCACAAACTCACCCGGCCGGCAGGGTTTATCCTCGGTGCTGTCGCTCTCGCAGCGTTTGCCCTTGCGGGTCGCCGGCTCGGCAGCATCGGCGAAGAGGCTGTCTTTGCCCTGGTTGCTCTGGTGGCCGTCGTCTCGGCGACAGCCACGATCGTGACCCGATCACCGGTCTACGCCGCAATCTGGTTTGCGATGACGCTCGCAGGCGTCTCTGGCGTGCTCCTGATCCTGGGCGCACAGTTTCTCGGCGTGGCGACAATCGTCGTCTACGCCGGTGCCATCCTCGTGATGTTTCTGTTTGTGCTTATGCTGGCCCAGCCCTCTGGCCTGGCCTCCTATGACCGAGTCTCCAGTGAGCCGATGCTCTCCGCCATCGCTGGTGCTGTCTTGGTGGGGCTGCTGACGATCTCAATCGGCCGTCTGTCCGCACCAGTGCCCGCAGACGATGTGGAGGCTGCTGCCACGGCAGAATCAGATGCTCCCGCCGATTCTGTGACTGCGGTCGTCCCGGACCCACTGTTTGAGAATCATGTTGCCCGCCTCGGCGGTGAGCTGTTTGGCCGCCACCTGATTGCGGTGGAAGCCGCTGGCGTGCTGCTATTTGTCGCCCTCGTCGGTGCGATTGCGGTCGTCACCCGAGGTGAGGCGGCTGCCCTCGCCGAAGGGAGGCCCACACGATGACGCCTGTCACCCACCCCATGTCGGTCACCTCGACTTCTCTTGTATCAGCCTCTGCCGGTCTCAGGCGACGGATCTGGCCAGCGGTAGCGGGGTGCCTTACGGCGATGGTGGCCCTCCTGCTTGCTGTTCCCTCTCACGCTGCTGACACAGCCGCAGTGCCCACAGCCGCAGTGCCCACAGCAACTGCAGTGCCCTCGATGGACCTCGCCCCCGATGGCGTGCTCCAGAATGGCCTGCTCCATAACGGGCTGCTCGTCGGGGCATTACTGTTCGCTCTCGGCCTTGTCGGCATACTCACCCGTCGCAACATGATTGTGATGTTTCTCTCTGCTGAGCTGATGCTGCAGGGCGTGTCGGTGAGTCTGGTCAGCTGGAGTCGCTACCACGGCGACTGGGGCGGTCAGATGCTGGTGATCTTTGTGCTCACTGTCGCCGCCTGCGAAGCGGCCGTGGCGTTGGTGTTTGTCCTTCAGGCTTTTTCCCGCACCGGCCGGCTCGATGCGAACGCCTGGCAGTCGCTGCGTGAATCAGTGCTGCCCCGGACGATCGACCAGGCCCTGCCTCCGCTCGACGGTGGTGTCACGCATTGGCCCACCCTGACGCCGGCGGGTGTCGAGCCCGCTCATGATGAAGAAGCGCTTCTCGAACGCGAGCACGTCTAAAACTTTCAGGCTTTTTTCAGAATGGTTGAGAACTCCTTCGATCCCGTCACCGTGCTGCTTGCACTCGTTCCCGCGCTGCCGCTGCTCGGCTGCCTGGTGACGGTTGTGCAGGGGAAGATGCTCGGCTCGCGCGCCCACTGGCCAGCCGTAGCCACGATCTCCTCCTCGGCCCTGTGTAGCCTCGCGCTTCTGGGTGTGACGATTGGGAGCGTGCGGGGAGCGTCTAACGATAAAGTCGAGAGCGTCCACACGCTCTGGCAGTGGGTGCATGTCGACAATGCCATCCAAGGCGTCGACGCAGTCTCCGGTGTCGATGTCAGCAGTGCCGACACCAATGCCTCGAGCCGCCCCTTTGAGATCAATGTCGCCCTCCGGCTCGACCCACTGACCGCTACCATGCTTTCGGTGGTGACCTGCGTGGGCCTGCTCGTTGCCATCTTTTCCATTGGCTACATGCATGGAGATCCGGGCTACCCGCGTTTCTTTGCGCTCGTGTCGGCGTTCGTGTTCTCCATGACCATGCTCGTCTCAGCGAGCAACTACCTGATCGTCTACATGTTCTGGGAGGCGGTCGGTGCGTGCAGCTACCTGCTGATCGGATTCTGGTTCCGCAAGCCTGAAGCGGCCGCCGCTGCCAAAAAGGCGTTTCTGGTCAATCGCGTTGGTGACTTCGGCCTGGCGGTCGCTGTGTTCCTGCTCTGGATGACCTATGGCACGCTCGACTTTCACGACATTGTCGCGGCTGACGGCACAATCTTCAGCGGCATTCTCGGCGGCACGCGTCTGGCGAATGCCGAAGGCATTGTTGGCGGCACTGTCGGCACCGCGATCTGTCTGCTCCTCCTGCTCGCTGCCTGCGGCAAGAGTGCCCAGGCACCGCTGCATGTCTGGCTGCCAAATGCGATGGAAGGCCCAACCCCGGCGAGTGCTCTGATTCACGCGGCCACGATGGTGACCGCGGGCGTCTATCTCGTGGCTCGTTCCGCACCGCTGTTTGTCGCCTGCCCCGATGCATTGGTCGTGGTCTCGCTTGTCGGTGGCATCACAGCTCTGATTGCGGGTCTGATCGCCACCGTGCAAAACGACCTGAAGAAGGTGCTCGCCTACTCCACCATCAGCCAGCTCGGCTACATGTTTGTCAGCCTTGGCACAGGCACACTGCTGGGCTTCACTGCCGCGATCTTCCACCTGGTGACCCACGCCTTTTTCAAGGCGTTGCTCTTCATGGGTGCCGGCTCCGTGATGCACTCGATGGGCGGCGTGATCGATATGCGTCGCTTTGGCGGACTGCGGCAACTGATGCCGATCACCGCGGTGACGTTTCTTATCGGAAGTCTCGCGTTGGCGGGCGTTCCTCCCTTTGCGGGCTTCTGGAGTAAGGACGAGATCCTCTCATCACTGCACGCACGCGCCTGGCCCGGCGGACATGGCGATCATGCCGAGGAGGCCCATGCGGCAGCAGGTACGCTTCCGCAGTCAGTCAACCTCGAGGATGCACGTGCGACGACCGTGAGAAGCTCCGATTCCACTGCCGTTCAGCCTGTCCTGTTTCACCTCACCGCAGCAGCGGCAGACGAGCACGCTGCCGAACATGCCGCTGATGATCACAGCAGTGATGGCCACAGCACTAACGACCACAGCACTGGCCATTCAGAGGATCATGCCGCTCACGCTGAGGACACGCACACAGCAGGTGGTTCGCTCAACACACCTACGACCTGGAAGGCGATCTGGTGGATGGCACTTGTCACCGCCGGCCTGACGGCCTTCTACACCTTCCGCGCCGTGTTCATGACCTTCACCGGTCCGCTGCGGGTGCCTGAGGAGGCCGGTCATCATGCCCACGAGTCGCCACCGGCAATGACCTATCCTCTGATGATTCTGGCTGGAGCGTCTGTGATCTCAGGCATCTTGATCTTCTCCACCGATGCGTTGGGATGGTTCCTTGCCGCCACGCCATCATTGTGGGCACCAGCCGTGGCCAGCACCGCGGTGCCCCACGCCTTTCATTTCGATATCGCCCTGCAGGGAACGATTGCTGCCGCCGTCGGCATCGCCATTGCCGCATACGGCCACTACGGTCGCCGCAGCGATGAGCCACAGATGGAGCGGTACCTCGGACCGGTTGGCACATTATTCGAGAATCGCTTCTACCTCGACGAGCTCTATGTGGCCGCGGTGGTGCGTCCGCTGGAGATCCTCTCTTCGTTCGCTGCGATCTTTGACTCCGTCATCATTGACGGCACGGTCGACACGATCGGCCGGATTCCTCCTTCCCTGGCCGGCGTCGTCCGTCGTCTCCAGTCTGGCCTGATCCAACGCTATGCCCTCGCAGGTGTGATGGGCGTGCTCCTGATCGTGGCTTCCCTTGTCTGGTCCCTGAAACAGTAGGCCGAGCCGATGCTCGATTTCTCGCAGGGCTTTTCGCCCGCAACCCATCTGTTGGTCACGCTCGCAGCTCCACTTGTGGGAGCGCTGGCCGCTTGGCTGCTCGGACACCGCGGCCTGCAAGCGGTGCGGCAGAGCGCGGCGGTCACCAGCCTGATCACGCTCGGGCTCGCAGGTAGCCTCGTGCTGCGGTTCCTCGGGAGTGAGGTGCCAAGCGAAGGTGGCTTCTTCGCCGCTGGTGAACTCGGCTGGTTCGTGAACGGCCCTTTCGACATCCGCTTCTCCGTCGGACTCGACGGGCTCTCCATCTGGCTTTTTGGACTTTCCGCACTGCTGACGGTCACCGCCGTGTTTGTCAGCTGGGATGCGGTGAAAGAAAAAGCGGTTGGCTTCTACGGGCTGCTGCTACTGCTCGAGGCCGCCATGCTCGGCGTCTTCGCCGCCCGTGACATCATCCTGTTCTATGTGTTCTTCGAGTTCACGCTGGTGCCGCTGTTCTTCTTGATCGGCATCTGGGGACATGACGACCGTCGCCGTGCTGCGGTGAAGTTTTTCATCTACACCTTTGCTGGGAGTGTGCTTGCCTTCCTCGGGTTGTTGGCAATCGTCCTTTGGAATGCATCGCACTCTGGCGTTCTCTCCTTCGACATTGCCACGCTGACCGCCGGCCTGAGCAGCCACCCACTGCCGATGACACCGGAGTGGGGCTACCTGCAGCTGTGGGTGTTTCTCGCCCTGTTTGTCGGCTTTGCGATCAAGGTGCCGATCGTGCCGGTGCACACCTGGTTGCCACTGGCACACGTGGAAGCCCCCACCGGCGGCAGTGTCGACCTTGCCGGTGTACTGCTGAAGATCGGTATCTACGGTTTCCTGAGGTTCTCGCTGCCGATGCTGCCAGAGGCCGCTGCAGTGGCTGCCCCATGGCTGGTGGCACTCGGTGCCGTTGGCATCATCTACGGGGCACTCGTGGCCTTGGTGCAGAAAGACCTCAAGCGAATGGTCGCCTACTCATCAGTCAGCCATATGGGCTACTGCGTAATGGGACTGTTTGCCCTGGAGCCTGTCGCGGTCGAGGGCGCCAACCTCCAGCTCATTAATCACGGACTTGCGTCTGCTGGCCTATTTGCCACCGTCGGCATGATCTATGAGCGGTACCACACTCGAAAGATTGCCGAGCTCGGCGGTATTGCCTCGCAGACACCGTGGCTGGCCGTGTTCTTCATGCTCTTCACCTTCTCTGCGATTGGCCTGCCCGGCCTCAACGGGTTTGTGGGTGAGTTCATGGTGCTCGCCGGCACGTTCCAGCGAGCCTGGACCGCAACGCCTGCCGACTGGGGCAGCACCTACATGCTGCTGGCACTCGTTGCCGTGGCAGGTGTGGTGCTTGGCGCCTGGTACATGCTGCAGGCGGTTGAACGGGTGCTGTTCGGCAACACCCGTGGTGCAACAGCCGGAGAGCATGCCGAGCATGCCCATGACCTCGCCTGGTACGAGGTGGCTGCCCTTGCCCCGCTAGCTCTGTTCATCGTCTGGATTGGCGTGGCTCCAGCACCGTTCCTCAAGGCCAGTGCTACGGCGGTGACTGCATCGACCCAGGCATCAAGTGCGGCTTTTGCGGCAAGGGTCGCAGGCTCTGATGAGTCACCCGCCTCTCCGCTCACGCACACCACCGATCACCTCACCTCCAACCAACTCGCCCCATGAGTCCACCTCTCGCTGCCGTGACCGCCGCCACCGTGCAGGGCCTCGTGCCCGAGATTCTGCTCGTCGCCGCGGCCATCACGATCTACCTCGTCGGTGCCTTCACCAGCTTCCGTAGTGGCTGGCTGCTCGCGTTTGTGGGCGTGGCGATCCCGCTGTGGCTGGCCACACCTGAGGGTGGTGATCCGCTCACCATGTTCGGCCGCTGGACAACACTTGCCGCCGGGATGGCACTGGTGTTGGTGCAAGGAGGGGATGTCCGCCCTGCAGCCCACCGGCGACTGGGCACCTGCGAGGAAGCCGGCACGTTCCTGATTCTGCTGGCGGGCCTTTCCCTCGTGGCGGCTGCCGACAACCTGATTCTGCTGTTCGTGGGCCTGGAGATGGTCTCGATTCCAACCTATGTGCTGCTGGGGCTTACCCGTAGTTCTGCACGAGGTCAGGAAGCGGCCCTAAAATACTTCTTCCTCTCTCTGGTCGCCTCAGCCATTTTTCTCTACGGGATGGTCTGCCTCTACGGCATCGGTGGCGACGTCAACCTGTCGGCCATCGCGGAGAAGCTTCGCAGTGGTGACCTGACCACCGAGCGAATGACGCTCGCCCTGCTCCCGCTTGCTGTGGGAATGCTGATGGTAGGAGCAGCCTTCCGCATGGCTGCTGTCCCCATGCAGTTCTACGCCCCTGATGTCTACGAGGGTACGAGCACACCGTTGGCCGGCGTGCTCTCCACCCTGCCAAAGCTGGCGGGAGTGGTCGTGCTCGTGCGATTTCTTGGCCTGGCCGCCGGCTCGAATCAGCCTGGAGGACTTGCCTACGCCGAGCTCTTCTGGCAAGTCGCTGCGGTGCTCGCCGCGTTGACCATGACCGTCGGCAACCTGATGGCCCTTGTCCAGAGCAACCTCCGTCGCCTGCTCGCCTGCTCGTCCATCGCGCATGCTGGCTATCTGCTTGTCGGTATCACGGCTGCAGCGGCCGGTGCCAGCAGTCTCACGGAGGCGTCTACCGACCAGCTTAAGGGTGCGGATGCCACGCTCTACTACCTGGCAACCTATCTACTGGCCACCACAGGCGTGTTTGCTGCCATCACCTATCTTGGACACCGTTGGCCGATCTGGTCCCCTACGACGCCACGGCCTCCACGTGAAGAGGTTTCGACAGTGGCTGACCTCGACGGCCTCGCCTCTACGAACCCTGTCGTGGCCTTTGCACTGGCAGTCTTTCTGCTGAGCCTTGCGGGCGTTCCTCCACTGCCCGGCTTCTGGGGCAAGCTCTCGCTGGTAACGTCACTGCTCGAGGTTGATCGCGGAATGCCGATCACCATGGATGGCCGGCGAATCTGGCTGCTGGCCTTAGCCATCACCCTCGTGATCAATGCCGCGATCGCTGCCGCCTACTATCTACGGCTGATCGCTGCGATGTACTTCCGCCAGGCCGACAGAGGCGTGCAGGCCGATGGCGGCCTCTCCGCTGGCCTCGCCATGCTCGGCTGCCTGATCATCAGCTTGATGGGAACAATCGCACCAGGCATGCTCGCGATCACAGAAGATCCCACTCCTTCCTCTGACACCCCACCCTCCGTCGCCTCTCTCGATCCAACACACCATGAGTGACTCCATCACGCCCGCACAGGTTCGCGCCGCCCTCGCTGACTTCAACGACCCGGAGAGTGGCCGTCCGCTGGCTGAGATGGATCAGTTGCATGCGGTGGAGGCTTCCGCTGAAGGTCTCCGCGTCGTCGTCGGACTGACGACGCATTCGGCGATCCTGTGGAATGCGACCCGGGGACGAATCGAAGAACGCCTTCGCAGTCAGTTCCCGGGAATCGCCAGCGTCACCGTTGAAGTCGAAACACACCAGCGGCCGCCAGTGAAACTCGGCCAGATCGGACTCGAGGCCAAGAGTGTGATCGCTGTTGGCAGCGGCAAGGGTGGTGTTGGCAAGAGTACGATCGCCGCCAGCCTCGCCATCGGCCTGGCCCGTGCGGGCTCTCAGGTGGGCCTGCTCGACGCTGACGTCTATGGTCCGAGTATTCCGCATCTTCTCGGTGTCTCTGGCAGGCCTCAGGTTGAAGAAGGCCGCATCCAGCCGCAGTACTTCAGCCTCGGCGAGGCACGCATGCCGGTCATGTCGATGGGCCTGCTCGTGCCGCCCGGCGAGGCGGTCGTCTGGCGTGGCCCGATGCTTCACGGCGCGATCACGCAGATGCTTCGCGACACGTCTTGGGGCCCTCTGGACTACCTGGTGATCGACATGCCACCAGGTACCGGCGACATCGCGCTCACACTCTCGCAGGTGCTGCCGCTCTCCGGAGCTGTCGTCGTCTGCACGCCACAGGATGTGGCCCTGCTCGATGCGACCAAGGCGATCACGATGTTTCGCAAGGTGAACATCCCGGTGCTTGGCATGGTGGAGAACATGAGCTTCTTCCTCTGCCCCGACTGCAACAAGCGGTACGACATCTTTGGCTCAGGCGGCGCCAAACGAACAGCAGCAGACGTCGACATTCCTTACCTTGGCGATGTGCCGATTCAGATTGCGATTCGTGAACATGGCGATGCAGGTCGCACGGGCGAGAACTTCACCGACGACCAGAGTCGGCCCTACCTTGAAGCGATCTGCGAGCGGGTGGTCTCGGGGCTTGCGGCCAAGAATGCCGCGGCTCCGCCAACGCCTCAGCTGCCAGTGCTCTAACAGCTGCCGCCCTTCCGCAGCAGGCATGCCCTGGCTAACGCCACGGCCCTCGCAGGCTTTGGTAGCACGAGACGGCAAGCACGACGAACAGAATCGCCATGTATTCCTGGCCGTTGTTGAAGGCCCACCAGGCCACCAGGCCTCCCGTCACCGTGCCGATGATGGCTGCGGTCCGGCTGGCGTCGCCAACGCCAGCCATCAGCAGCCCTTCCCGCATGATCTGGCCACCGTCAAGTGGCGGCACCGGCAACAGATTTAGCAGCGGCCAGAAGACGTTCACCTGGAGCAAAAAGAAGACCGCCACCTCGAGCATCTTTGCCGGGAGCGGCTTGCCTTCGTAGAGACCGAGCGGCTCACCGATTGACTCAATCGGAAAGAGCACTCGGTAGCCGCCTGTCTTCAGCACCGCCACGATCGCCACAGTCACCGCCAGCTGAGCAACAGGACCGGCTGCTGAGATCACGATCCGTTCCAGCGGGCGTCGAACTCGCTGCCCCCACGCCAGCGGCACGGTGATCCCACCAAAGTGCACCAGCACCACTCGGCTCTCAAGTCCATAACGTCGATAGGCCAGGGCGTGGCCCATCTCATGAATCAGAATCGAGACAAACACGACGCCCATCCAGACAATCAGGTAGGCCAGCAGCTGTCGTTGATCTTGCCCGGCCAACGCCTGGCAGACGCTCCACCCCAGCAGTGCAGCTGCAGCCCAAAACCAGATGGATACCCGCACCGGCACATCAGCCAGCCGAAAGCTGAGATCTACCTGCGTTGGCTGAGGTTCGACCGTGAACACGCGTCTGTCGTCTCCTGGTTGGGGAAAGCCACTGCCAGACTGCAGTCAGACCAGCAGTGATTATGCCGCCTGCTCGTTCCCTGCAGCCAGCCGCAGATGCGGCAGGCTTACTGGCCTCATCGCAATCTCAACAACCGCTTCCGCTGCACGTTCAGCGGAGCCACCATGTGAGACCGTGGCTGCGACTTCTTCCAATCGTGTCACCACACTGCGATGGAGCTGTTCGTCTTCAAGCCATTCACTCACATGCTCGGCCATCTGCTGAGCAGGATCCTGAACGCAGAGGTATTCCGGATAGACCGCCTCAGGATCGGCAGGGCTCACCTCGCGAGGTGGCAGCCACTGGCCACAGGCTTTCCCGACAGGCTTTTCCACAGCAAGCAGGTTCACCAGCGTGATGAACCGTGCATGGCGAAACCAGCTCTGCACCACATACGCAAAGCCACTCACTCGGTAGACGATCACCGTCGGCACACGCGCCGCGAGCAGTTCCAAGGAGACGGATCCACTCACAGCCAAGGCTGCTGTCGCTCGGCCGATCAGCTGTCGTGTCTTGCCAATCTCGATCGGCAGCTTCATCCCGCGGCGGTCAAGTTCTTCCTGGATTCGAGTCGCATGCTTCGCATGCAACGCTCCAATCACAGGTCTCGCGTGAGGACAACGCTGCTGGACCCGCTCGGCGGCGGTGAGCAGCGTACCGAGATTCGCCTCGATCTCCTGACCGCGTGAACCGGGCAGCACCAGCACCAATGGTCCTTCGCTGAGAGACTCAGGGACCGCTTCCTCAGCAGAAGCCTCATTACAGTCGCGTCGGGCAATCAGCTCATCAAAGAACGGATGGCCCACCAGCGATGAGGAGATGCCGCGTGCGGCAAACCACTCCTGCTCAAAAGGCAGCGCCGCCAACACATGATCGACAAGGCGACGCATCTTGCGGCTTCGCCAGCTGGCCCAGGCCCAGATCTGCGGTGGGCAGTAGAAGACCACCGGAATCCCATGCCGTCGCGCTCGCCAAGCCAGCCACCAGTGAAAGCCAGGAAAGTCGACCATCACCAACACATCGGGACGGTTATCAAGAAACGACCGCTCGGCCTGCCGAGCCAGGTCGACAAAGCGATGGATGTTGAGCAGCACCCGGAGGAACCACATCACCGCCAGGCTGGTCAGATCGGCGACCAGCTCACAACCAGCAGCCGCCAGCTGCGGACCACCGAGTCCGACAAACTCGGCATCGGGGCGGAGGCCGCGGATCGCCTTCAGCAAGGCCGCAGCATGATGATCACCAGAGGGCTCACCAGCGGAGAGAAACACCCGTAGACGATCGTGCCCTCCAGCCCGCTGTGGCTCGCCGTGAGGTGCTTGCAGCGGGCGGCGCATAAAAAACTCCGTGGGAGAAACGACCGTCTCTCCCACGGAGTATGTCGATGCTGGCCAGACTCCCCTAGTGCAGTTTTTCACCGCCGCACAGGCGTCTGACCGCAGGAACCGCTCGGCCTCGACCGGCATCTGCCGGAGAGGCTTTGGGCCTACTTGGACTTCTCGACCTCAGACGCTGGCTTAAAGCCCTTGGAAACGTCACCGAAGACAAGAGCGATCTGGTCGTCGCCTTCAGCCTTGGCAGCCTTGCCCTTGCAGTTGTTGCAGCAGAAGCCAACCTCAGCATCGCCAATCGCGATCACAGTCGAGGGATTCACGTCCTTGCCATTGAAAGGGCAGCCCGTCTGCACAAGTTCGCCGGTGGCAACCATCTGCAGGTGTGCCTTGGCAGCATGCTTGGAGGAATCCTTCTTGAAGGCTGCCTGGCAGTTGCCGCAGCAGAAGTAGACCTTTCCACCATCAAACTCAGCCATCTTGTCGGCCTTGGCAGGCTGACCAGAAACTGGGCAGGCACAGTCAGCAGGCTTCTTCGCGGCTGCAAATGCCACGGTCGCGGTCGTCACGAGACACACGGCGGCAACCGCCATAACTGCTCGAAATCGCATCTGAAAACTCCTCGCGGGGGTGTGAACTCAGTCTTCTACATCCGCAAGACCGAGCCCGCGGACATAAAATATGGTACAGACGAGCAATCGGCCGCCGCAAGCGACTCCTCACCGTTCCCGCGGTTCTGGAAGCCCGATGGCCGCAGCGACCCCCAGTCCGATCACGCCTGCTCCCCCCAGGAAAACCGGGCGAAACCCGATCAGGTCGACCAGCGAGCCCACAAACGGCGAAACGACAAAAGGAGCGGCCAAGGCGACTCCCACCAGGCTCACATACCGAGGCTGCGCCGCGAGATCGGGAGCCAACTCCAGGGCGGCATTGCTAAAGGTCCGCATCAGAATCGGATTGATGCCCAGCGGCACGTAGACCAGCCAGAACAGCTGGCCCGCTGTGGCATGCGGCAGCAGTGAAAGCACCACGACGACCAGCGGTGTCAGGCCACTGCAGGCCATCAGCACCACGAGCACGATCCGCGTA
>Ga0181600_10000098_pt1 | contig 58042 bp, 35 predicted proteins | sample 041ome_2_FD_132982 | JGI IMG/M metagenome (GOLD analysis project Ga0181600, IMG submission 132982) | Coastal salt marsh microbial communities from the Groves Creek Marsh, Skidaway Island, Georgia - 041406US metaG (megahit assembly) | ecosystem: Environmental > Aquatic > Marine > Intertidal zone... | reverse complement strand
CGTTCGTTTCGCGTGCGACTGCACGACGACGACGACGACGACGACGTCATCACACCGGAGCGCGCGGGGGCGAAACGCAGGCGTTCACCGTTCGTTCGGTTGGCCTCGCGTGATTTATTTTTTACGCGCGGTTCACGCTCGTTCCAGCGGAGAACGAGTCGTCTCTCTCTCTCGCCTGTTTCTCGAAGAGGAAGACTTTTGCTTTTTTGAGCGTCGTTCATTAATTCGTTCGGTTTGTCGAACGTTTTGGTAAATTATCGCGCGCGTCATGGCGGTGGAGGACGGCACGGCATCACCGGGACGACGAAACGCCGCGCGATCGGCGGGTCGGCCCGGTCGGTACGCCGACGACGCGGTGACGGCGTCACCGGGACGGTCCAAGGTGCGAGCGCTTCAACAGGTGGAACCGAGTCTGGAGGCACAGATGACGAGTCCTGAACCTCGAATTCGTGCGAGGGTCGTCGTGCGAGGTCTTCGAGTTTTTTTTTTGAATTTTCCACTCTCGTTGGGGTGTTCGAATTTGACGGTTCGTGAACCGGTAAAGTTGTATGACTTTTTTTGTTGTGTAGAACAGTTTGTGGGACTCTCTTGGAGACTGGAGACTGACGACGAACGAACGACTCTGTGTCGCGCGCGTCTCGCGTTTGATAGGAAAACGGCGCGTCTCGTTTGGGACGAGAATCGACGCCGGTCGGGGAAGGCGGAAGCGAGAGAAATGGGAGTTCGAGGCGCGCGGGTTCGTCGACGCCGAACCGCAGGGAAAATGGTACGGGCGCAGAGGGGAGAGGCGGTGTGAACGTTTTGGGAGTTCCTGGACCGAGAGTCGTGGGAAAACGCACACCGAGGCGACCGGCGGCCAAGTATGATACCTTTGAAAAGGCGGCAGAGGTTTTAGTGTCGCTTTCTCCTCAGATTAATCACGCAGCGGCGCGTGCGGCGCAGAGTCCTGGAAGAAACTATGCCAAGGATTCCATAGCTAAACTAGCCGGAAATGGCAATGGGACTCCGAGACGGAATCGTGCGCGAGCGTTGTTTCCAGATGAGGATGTTCCGGCGCCGAAAGCGTCGCCGGGGCGAAAGAGAAAGGCGACAGATGAGGACGCGCTCTTTGGCGCTTTAGATGGGTTGATGACGTTGGCAGACGTTACGTCCACGGAGAAAGAACCGAAGAAGAAGGGCAAGGGTGGAAGACCAAAAGGTTCGTACTCGTCTCCGTATCGCAACGGAGTTCCTCAGCGGCAGCTCCCTCCGTTGCCGTTCGATAGGTACTTGCTCAAGCCGGCGCCGATGCCGGTGGGTAAAAAGTTGCTTAAGATTAATCAACCGAGACGTCACGTTTCGCGAGAGCTTGAGTCCGTCGGTCTCGGCGCAGCTTCATCTCTCTTCGGCGATCATCGTTTGAGCGGGTCTTCGGTGAAGGAGGAGAAGGATGACGAGATGAAAATCACGAATCGAGCGCGTCTACTTATTGGAGCTCACAATCCGTTGACGAGGCGCTGGGCTAATGCTAATTTTTTCACCGCTGGTACCGATAAGGGATGGTTCGAAGATAGCGGATTCACGCGCTGGTTAGAAAGTATCGGTAAAGGGGACATGCGCTTCGCGTCGCGCAAGGAGTGGCAAAAAATTCGCCGTAAGCTTCCAAAGCCGAGAAGGTTGTCCCTCAACTTTCTCAAGGATGAACGAGTGGATCTCGAATACTGCCGTCAGGCTGCCCGAGAGATGACCAATCTCGCGCTTCAAGGCAAAGAAGCCACCCCCGAGCTTCAGGCCAAGTTGGATGAGTGGGCCGCTGGCGTGGAAGTGGCTCGTCCGCTCGCCGTGGGACAAACCGTCCTTGCCGTGCATCCTCGATTCCGCTCGCCGTACATTGGCAATATTTTGGTGGTTGAAAAGTCGACGTGTAGAGTTCAGTTTGCGCGACCAGAGCTAGGTGTCGAACTTGTACGCGACGTAGATATCATGCCAGTTGAAGTCACGCCGGAAGAAATGGAACTCATCGCGTCCAGTACGGCGGAACAAGTTGAGAATGAAGCCTTTACCGCTGGCTTTAGAGGCACGATGGATCCCACTCCGGTTCTTGGGAGCGGGCAAGCTTACGGTGCTGGCGTCGCCGTTGCAGCGCAAATGCGTGAAGTTGATGTGCGTTTGCTGAACGAGGCTCAGCAAGTGCTCGAGAAGAAACGTGAGCTTGTCGTGGCTCTTCGTAAAAAGAATGACGAGGCGGAGGAGTTCAAGCAGAAGCCAGAAAGAGTCAGACTTGCCGCAAAAAGTAACGGCGAAGCTCTTAAATTCCAACGTGAATATGCGGCGATCGTTCTCAGCTTGCGCGATGCCAACACTGAACTGGAATCGGTTCTCGTGCGACTTCGTCAGCAGCAAGGGTACCACGATAAACCGTTGGCTCTTTGGCGTAAGATTCGCAACCAAAGTGTCAGTGACGGCCAACGTAACCTTTCCAGATTTGCACCCTCAGCGGCGCCGAGCTCGGAAGAATTATCTACCGCAACGGCTGAAGATATCGTCGCCACCGCAGCCATGGGAGCGCGGCGCATTGTGTACCATGTGCAAACCACCACCAAGGCAGGATCTGAGAGCACGCTAACGCTCAATCCGACGCTACAAGAATCCCAAAACCTCGCCCAAACCGAAGCAGATCCCGAGAAACTCAAGGTTACTCAGCTCATCACCGCTATTGTCCAAGCCACGCTCACCATAAAGGCGTGCGCCGATCACGGAGCTTCAGCATCCGTCCTCAACGCGTGCATAGAGCGCGTCTCGGATTCGCTCCGACCCGTCGCTGTGGCGAATCGCAGCGCCTTTCGCGCTCTCGAAGCCGCCCTTCGGGAGCTCAAGGATGTTTTCCTCATTCCGACTTGATGCGTTTGAATTTCTTCTAGTCTTCTGTATTGCTACATCGAAACACAAACCGAGAATGCATCCAGTCAATCCATCCCATCCGCTTATCCATCCATCCAAGCCCGGATGACTCAGCTCTTCTCGCTTTTACAGTTACCTACCCCTCCGAGGAACTGCATTGTCGCACGCCGACGACGTGCTCGCGATCTCCGTCGCGAGTCCCCGCGCGCGTTCAAACGTAAAACGTAAACACCACCCGTCGAAATGATGCTCAACGGTGTCTCTGCGGCGCGCGCGACGAGCCTGAGCTCGCGCGTGCGCACGGACAAGAGGGCATTTAATAATAATCGGTGCCCCGCAGTGTCCGCGAGATGCAACCGCCGAGCGACGGTCCGCGCGCACCACGGACCGCTCGTGAACCTTCAGTTTACGCCCGATAGCGCGCTCGCCGGTGGATTGATCCTCGGATCGATGGTTGTCGCGAAACGTCTGAACGCAGGAAAGAACCTCGGAGTGTCGGGGGAGACCAAGGCGATTACGCGAGGCGCGGGCACAGCGACGAGCGCTGCCTTCTTGCTCGGTATCGCGGGCGCTGGATACCTCGCACCGATGATTTTGGGCCCACAGGCGTCGGTGCCTATGGTGGACGCGACGCGTGCGATCATCGCCGGCGCTTTGGTCGGCGTCGGTAGCTCGGTTGGCTGCGGTTGCACGAGCGGACACGGTATTTCTGGCATTGGACGATTTAACATGCGTTCGGTAGCCTTCACAGCCGTATTCATGGTTGTTGGTGCCATTACCGTGGCGCTCACCGGAACCATGGCTGAACTTCACGTGTCGACGGCGACGAAGACGATTGATATGGTGGCTCGCGCGCCACCAGTCAAGGCTGCTCTGTACGCTAAATTGTTCGCCGCGGGCGTCGCCATCCAAGGCGCGCTGTACACTCTCGCCAAGCGCGAGGGTGGTGGAATCACGGATGTCGTGAAAAGGCTCGAATTGGTCAGCGAACACGTCGCTGGTTTGTTCTTTGGTCTCGGCTTGGTCGTGAGCGGCATGACCAACCCGGCCAAGGTTGCCGGCTTCTTGGCTGTCACTTCGCAAGCCTTCGATCCGTCTCTCGCCTTTGTCATGGGTGGCGCGTTGACTCTCGTCACTGTTTCCATGTACGCCGCGAAGAACGTCTTTGGCATCAACCGACCTTCGATGGCGCGCGAATTCACATCGACGCCAAAGTACATCGATAATGAGCTTCTCATCGGTGGCGCCCTCTTCGGCGCTGGATGGGGTCTCGCGGGCATCTGCCCGGGTCCGGGCTTCGTCAACTTGCTCCTCAACTCTGGCCGCGAGATCACTCTCTGGTGTGCCTCCTTTTTGTTGGCGCAAAAGGTTCACCAACAAGTTGTGCAAGACTGCAAGCTCGAGTCTTAAGTGCACACACGTCAATCCCAAATTTTGCGACGTCCTTCTCGTTAGCTAGCGAACTCCAGTCTCGATCGACACCGCTAACTCGAGTTTTAGCGCCGTTCATGTGAAATAAGTCATCAATACATACCGTAATAATATCCCACATTCCGTGACGTTTGCCACTCTTCGTCTCACCTCGCAGCTCCCCGCACTTTACACCTCGCACCTCACCATGCTCGCGAGGTCCGTAACTATTCCCGTTCGCGCCACCGCGACGCGCGCGAACGCACGCAAAGCGCAAAACAGACAAATCGCGCTTCCTGCGCACGTTCACCGGGACGCCTTCCCTCGTTTGCCAGCCGTTGCCAAGTCTTCCTCGCTGTCTAGCTCGCCCTCTTCCCGCTCTCAGCGTTCCGTCGTCGCCAGAGGCGTCCCGGTGCTGTCTAGTCTCCCGCTCGTGGGCTGGGCCTTTAGCACGCCCGTCATGACCATCATCTACGTCTTCGTCGCCATCCGAATGTGGCTCGGGTACGACCGAACGACTTTTGGCACCGGGGTGCCAAAAATCGCGATGGTTGGGTTGTGGCCGGTCCTCGCGATCCTTTCCGAGTCCTTCCGACAAAACCTCAAGCGCTCGATGTGAACGCGCGAGTGATAACATTCTTTCCGCGCCGCGCGCGCGTGTAATTGAACATCCTAGTACCTCTCACTTCTTCGTCTTTCGTCTCGTCTTCGCCCTGAGGAACTGTTTTCATTTCAAAGTGCTCAGAGACGAACTCGTTCTTTAGAAGACGACGCTCGACGCCCGCGTCGTCGTCACTGTCGTCGTCACTGCCGCGAAGAGCGCGAATCGCCTGATCTTACCCGCGCGCGCCGAGACGCGCTCGCGCGTCGTCACTGCCGCGAAGAGCGCGCGACGCGAAGAGCGCGACGAACGTTTTTAACCGTCGTGTGGGAGAAGCCGTGTGTTCAACGCCTCCCATCGCGGTTGTGTATGCCGAGTGGTCGCGCGCGAGAGTTCATCGCACGAATTTATAAACGTTTAAGAGGTTCGGACGCCACGAGGGTCAGATTACCGGCGAGCATGCAGTTCGCGTTCGTGGTCATGTGCCTCGGTCTCGCATTGGTGTTCGCAGATCAAAACTTGCTCGCACCGAATCTCACGGCGATCGCGAACGATTTAGATCTCAGCCCGGAGGAGAGAGATTATAAGCTGGGTGGACAGATTGCGTTCGCGTTCTTCTTGTTGGGGGCACCCGCGGCGATTCTCATCGGTTCGCTTGCGGATTATTACTCACGAACCAAACTGTTCGCATGGACGCTGTTATTGGGATCGTGTCCGAACGTCTTGGCGTGGTATCCGGGGGTGACGACGTTCGGGCAACTATATTGGCTGCGCGCTCTGACTGGTATCGCGGTCGGTGGAGCGGCTCCGTTGACTTACTCGTTGTCTAGTGACTTGTTTCCACCGAGTGAGCGAACAAAGATGAGCGCAGTCACGGGATTGTCCATGACTTTTGGGGTCGTCGGTGGTCAGGCTATCGCTGGGTTTCTGGGAGAAAGATATGGTTGGCGTCTCCCGTTTGCGGTCGTGGCTGTTCCAGGGATGTGCGTCGCCATGGTGCTGATGTTCTTTGTAGAGGAACCTGTGCGAGGCGGAATGGAAGAGCATCCAGACGCGACTTCGCTGGACAACGAAGAAAACGAAGAGACAGAGTCTCTCGTTCGTTCACGTCCGTCCACCCCACCCATCCGACGAGGAATGCTGCACGCCAAGCTCGGCACCCTTAGGGCCTTTGCAAAGAAGGTGAATGGGATTGTGAGCGTGCGAACCGTCCAGTTTTTCTTAATCCAAGGCATTGCGGGTTGCGTCCCATGGAGTATGATAAACACATTCTTCAACGACTACCTCGCCCAAGACAAAGGGCTGGGCGTCCAGACGAGCACGACATTGCTCATTGCGTTCGCCATCGGTGGTATGGTGGGTACGATTTTCGCAGGATGGTACGGTCAGATACTTTACAACGACAATCCTGTCCGCGTTTCTTTCTTCATGGGAACAACCGCTTTCCTTGGATGTATCCCAACGAGTTATCTGGTTTTAGCGGATTATAGCACGTCCACATTGGACGTTGCATTCAAGTGTACGCTCGCTTTTATCACTGGGGGCATTGCGTGTTGCGTGGGCGTCAATATCCGTGCGCTTTTACTCAATGTTTTACATCCCATTAATCGCGGCACGGCGTTCTCTCTCTTCATGCTCACTGATGATCTCGGAAGAGGACTAGGCCCCGTCGTTGTTGCGATGTTCGTGTCCATGTTTGGCCGCGAAACTGCCTTCTTCATCTCTGTGTTGTTCTGGATACCGTGCGCCATCCTCCTCGTCGCTTCATCGTTGACGCTGCAAAAGGATTTGCAGTCAGCATCCATTCGTTACCAAAACGATCGCGCCGCGGCGGATGGATCAGTTAGAATCGATTGAATGCGTGGTTAGAGCGCGCGCGCACACGCGCCTTGTTGTTGTAGTAAAAGCTTACATGCCCATACCAGTCTGGTGGACAGTTACTCTAGACGGCCCCCCATAATCAGCCTCGCTCCTCGTACCGATGACGGCTGTCAAGTCTCTCAGCGTCACGCGCGTCCACGGTGGTAACTTGCACAGATTCGAACTCGACTCTGCGTCTCTTCGGAGCAAGACTGTGTTCGCCGTGTTCGTGCCGGGACCGATCGATGCAGATGAAAAGTTCCCCGTGCTCTACTATCTCTCCGGCTTGACGTGCACCGACGAGAATGTGTCGCAAAAAGGTGGCGCTTTCGAGCACGCAGCGAAAGCGCGCATCGCGATGGTCATGCCGGATACCTCCCCTCGCGGATTAGACGTGGCGAACGACGATGGTTGGGACCTCGGCCAGGGGGCTGGCTTCTATCTGGACGCGATGCAGGCGCCTTGGAAGGAGCACTTTCACATGCGAACGTTCGTGACGGAGGAGCTGCCTGGCGTGGTGGCGTCGATCAGTGAACTCACCGCGCTCGATGGGTCGAGAACGTCGATAACGGGTCATAGCATGGGAGGTCACGGCGCTTTGACTTTGGCGTTGAATAAGCCATCGGCGTACAAGAGTGTTTCCGCGTTTGCGCCGATCTCGAATCCAACCGCCTTAGACTGTCCGTGGGGCCAGAAAGCTTTCACTACGTATCTCGGTAGCGCTACCGACGATGTAGCCAAGGCGCACGACGCGACGGAATTGATGAAGGCTTACGTGGGCAAGTTTCCGCTCGACATTTTGATCGATCAAGGCGCGGCGGATGGATTCTACAAGACGCAGCTTCACCCAGAGCGTTTTGTTGAAGCTGCCAAGGCGAATGGATGTAACGTGACTTTTCGTCTGCACGATGGTTACGATCACAGCTACTTTTTCGTGTCGACTTTCATGCGCGATCACATAGAATTTCACGCAAAGGCGCTCCACGGCAAATGAACAGTTAGTTGGTAATTTATAACGAGGTATTGACATTGAAACTAAGTAAACGTTTACTCATAAGACAACACGCATCTGAGGCACTTGCCTTGATGCAGCAACTCGAATGCCTCGTTGATCTCATCAAATTTCATCTGGTGCGTGATGTACTTGTCGAGCTTGGTGGATCCAGACATGTACTTCTCTACCAACTTTGGCACGGCGATGCGAGACTTGTAGCCTCCGAAAGCAGTACCCTTCCACGTGCGGCCAGTGACAAGCTGGAACGGACGAGTAGAGATTTCAGTGCCGGCGGCGGCGACGCCGACGATGACAGAGGTACCCCAGCCCTTGTGGCAGCATTCGAGCGCGGAGCGCATAACGTCAACATTGCCAACGCATTCAAAAGAGAAATCCACGCCACCATCCGTCATGTCAACAATGACAGTCTGCGTGTTCTTACCTTCCGGATTCTTCTTCGGGTTGACAAAGTCGGTAGCTCCGAACTCGCGAGCGACATCTTCCTTGTCGTCATTGGTATCGACAGCGATGATACGCTTGGCTCCTGCCTCAACCGCGGCCTCGACGCACGCCAATCCAACCGCACCCAAACCAAACACGGCAACGGTACTTCCCGCCTCAACTTGCGCGGTGTTGTGCACCGCACCCCATCCTGTGGACACCCCACATCCGAGGAGACACACCTTGTCCAATGGAGCGGCGTCGTTACCAACCTTTGCGACGGACACTTCGTGCAACACGGTGTATTCCGAAAACGTCGACGTCCCCATAAAGTGGTAGATCGGCGTCCCGTCGCTCGCCAACGTAAAACGCGTCTTTCCATCAGACTTCATGATACCGTTACCCGTGTACGCCCGCACCGCTTGGCACAAGTTTGACTTGGGATGCACGCAGTGCGCGCACGGATTCGGGCTGATGTCCGCGCAGTAGGCTTGGTAGCACGGAATGACCCGCTCTCCGACCGCGACCGAGGTCACACCCTCACCGACGGATTCAACCACACCCGCGGCTTCGTGTCCGAGGATGCAAGGGAACTTCCCTTCGCTATCAAAGCCACCGAGCGTGTACGCATCGGTGTGACAGAGCGCAGCGTGGGTAATCTTCACGCGGACTTCGCCCGGTCCCGGCGGCGCGACGACGACGTCGACGAGCTCGAGGGGTTTACACGGCTCAAAGGCAACCGCAGCCTTGCACGTGATCGGTTGACCGACGGTGGATGACATTTTAGAGGCGGCGATGCGTCTCGAACTGACGCGCCGTGTGTTCAGACAGGGGGGCAATCGAATTGCACTCCACCGACTTGACGGTCGTTTTCGACGGCGAAACGCGCGACGCGCGCGATGGGGAGCGCTCAAGGCTATGGACTACGACACTGGTGTTACATCTTTCATCTATTGCTTGGTTACGGTGCTCGGGGCGACGTATTGCGTGCTCTGTTGGTACCGTTCAATCTCTGCTCTGACGTGTTCGACGTGTTCGGGCTGCACGAGCACGTGCGTATCGTCGAGATCGGTGATGACAAACTTTCGCTCCGCCGGGGCGACGTCGTTGAGGTGAAGAATGTATTGCTTGATCGGGACGTCGGCGGTGATCATGACGCCGTGGACGGCGGAGACCATCGTCGGTCGTTTGGAGAGGCGAGGTCTGGAGAGGCGAAGGAACGCGTCGGCTTGTTTTACGAAGCATTTTCGTAGTGGACTACAATCTACCCTAGCCGCTGATAGGAACAAGCGTTTTCTAAACTATAATGGACACACACGTAATGTCTCGCATGGACTTGCGTAGCGGTGGTGAAGCTGGTGCGATTTTACCGCCAAGACGGATTTGGCGCAGCCGCCGTGATGAATTCGCGATGAGTCGGATGTCTAAATGTGATGGATTTCGCGTGAAGCAACGCACCGCGCACGGGCATGTCGGACGAAACTAAAGTCGCAGGTCCTCCGTAACGCACGTCACCGACGAGCGGGATTCCGAGAGAAGCGCAATGCAGTCGAATCTGGTGTGTTCGACCGGTTATCGGCGAGCATGTAGCGACGACGAGCTGCGTCTTGGAGTCGTCGTCATCCTCGCAGTACCGCACCGAAACCTCGTCAATAGTCTCATCGATCGAAACCACGGTTTCGCATCGCTTAACCTTGTTACCGGTCGAACCGGGAAGGCTTCTATCGACGTCGCCGAGTTCATACAATCGGAACAACCCATATTTAGCTCGACCGTGGCCGCTTACTACGCGAAACTCTCCACCCATTTCGAAACGCTCACCTCGCTCCGCAGCGCACAGAGCGACGTAAAACTTTTTCACTGTCCCACTCGAAAACTGTTCCGCCAGGCTCGAGCGCGCTCTCTGACTTCGAGCGAACACCAAGCAGCCTGACGTGTCTCTGTCGAGTCTGTGCATCATGGACAGCTCCACCTCTTCCAGCCGCTTTTCTCGCGTCTCCTCTCTCGCATCCACCGTGTCCGCGTCCACGACCGCGAGGCCGCGTCGCACGGCGTCTAATACGTCGTCGACGTACGCCTGCGCCGGCTTATCGACGACGAAGACGTCATCGTCTGCGTACAAACAGCGCACAGTTGTCGGTTGAGACCTCGTCGAGGCGTCCGCTCGCTCCCGCTCCAGCGCGCGCGCGGCGTCGCTCGGGCGTCCGGGACGGTCGGTTGGCTTGGGATAGTTGTTGTCGTCGCGCGTCGGATCCGTCATCGCGCGTTCTTCATGGTGAAGAGGCTCGCAGTAAAGTAAAAAGTTACAAAGTGTGTTCTATGGTTCTATGCGTCTCGGCTTGACGTCCACAGCGACGGCGTCGACGAAAGCGACACGGTCGTCGTCTATGACTTCTAAATCCGGTGCGAGCAATTGAACATATCTGTCAAAGTAAATGAGTTGCTTGATGAGAATGCCAAAGGCTTTGGGTAGACGAATTTTGTTCTCCTCGGCGGCGCGGATGAGGTCGGTGGCGAGTTGAGTGACTTGCTGCTGATCGACGCTCACCGCGGCGTTCACAGTGCCATCGTAGGCGTCTTCTTGCATGACGACCGATGGTTCGATCGCATCGAGAGCTTCGTATACGGCGCGTAAGTCTTTGGCAAACTTTTCGACGTCGACTTCGCCTTCAGTCGCGCCCATGGTGACGAGTGCGAGAGCCATGCGCTTGTAATCGCGGCTCGCCGTGGATTGAAAGAAAGCTTGCACCGCACCCCAGATGGACGGTGAGATCCTACCGACGATGCCGAAATCAATGAAACCAACTTTGCCGTCTTCGCACACGATGAGGTTACCAGCGTGTACGTCGGCGTGGAAGCTTTCACACGCCAAGACACTGCCAAACCAAACGTTGAGAGCGTTGATGAGCGTCGTTTCCGGGTCGTTGCTCACTCCGCGAATTGCCTCCAAATCTGTCAGCGCCACACCTTTGAAATATTCCATCACCATGACGCGCTTGTTGCTAAACTGTTTGTACACGTAAGGTGCCTTGGCGATGGAATTTAAACCAGCATCTTCCAAGTAACGTTTGAAGGCGTCGATGTTGGCGGACTCCTTGCGGAAATCAGTCTCCTCAAGCATCGACTCTCTAATGTCACCGACAATGTCCACAAGCGACGTTCTCGAGAGTTCTGGATTTAAGAATTGCAGCACTTTGCTCACAATCAAAACAAAGCTCAAATCCGCCTGCAGCGTATCCTCCACTCCCGGTTTTAAAACCTTGACGACAACCTCCTTGTTCCCGGCGAGAAGCGTCGCTCTGTGCACCTGTGCGACACTCGCACTGGCGATCGGCACCGGATCGATGGACGCGAAAACATCATCAATGTTCTTCCCCAAGTCCTTTTCGATCGTCCTCCTGATTATCGCAAACTCTGTCGGTTCCGTTTCATCCAGGCACTTTTGGAACTCCTCGACGTACTCCGCCGGAAACACGCTGGGCGCACTCGCGATAAACTGTCCCAGCTTGACGTACGTCGCACCCAACGCCTCAAACGTCTGCCGAACCAACTTTGGAGGACTCGGCGGGTCGTTCACATCCAGCGTTTGCACGTTCTTCAACGCCAATCGCGTCAAGGATTCGACTGCGTTGAGCGTCCGAGCCACTCCAGTCGCTCCGGCGCCAGCAGCGATGGCTGTGATTTCGCTCACCAATACCCTCGCGTCATCCGCGCGCTTCAACGCATCGCGCGCGTCGAACGTCGGCGCACCAACGTTCGGTACCGAGCGCGATTGCGCCGCGGAGACCGTTCGATCGATCCGCATCCGAGGTCGGATGATGACTCTGGAAGACGTCATCTTATTCTTCTTATGCACACCCGACGACGACGACGACGACGACGACGACGACGACGTCACGAGCGACGCCCGACCGACGGACGACGCGCATCCAACCGCGGACATGACTAAGGCGCGCGTGTGAGCGACGAAAGCGCGGCGTTCAGCGACGCGTACGCGTCGTATTCTGTTGCGTCGCGGGTCTACATCGGTCCCCCGTTCGAGGCGTGACGTCAAAGACGCCCACGCAGGGCGCGTGAACCCAACGTAACGACCGCCCCGAAAGCGCTCGCTCTTCCGCAAGAGCGATGGCGTGGAGTAACTTCATCGTCACCGTGGGTGGGATCTTAGCCGTGGCGTCTCTTATGCGCACCGACGTGCGACATTCGAGCGCAATGTTGAGAAGAAACATGAAACAGATCAGAAAGTGGGTCGAAGACGGCACGGCGTCGGGCGTCAAGGAGGCTTCGAAATCGGCGGAAAAGACTTTGGGGGAAACTCCCGTGGGTAAAGCAATCAAGGATATGCGCGAGGAGCAGCTTAAGGGGAAGAAGTAAGTCGAGAAGGGCATCTTATTTGTTGTTTTGTGAACCTCTCGTTGGTTTTCTCTCAGTCGTTGGACGTTCTGCAGAATGGCAAACGTCGTCGTGGGTAACAGGTCGCCGGCGCAATCGTCGATGTCGATGGATGCCGACGGGGATTTGCATTCCGGAGCGAAAGGCGCGACGACGGGCACGAATGCGAGCAGAGGACGCACCGCAAAAGGTTTCGCGCGCGAGCTTGCGTTTCTCTGGGGGTTGGGTTGCGCGACAGTTTTAGCGATGATGGTGACGTTTGGGCTCGATGAACGTCGAGTGCACATGCTGAATGTGTACTACCAAGCTCCGGTAGTTGCGACGCTCGCTTGCTTGTTGTGGGCGAGAAATTTGCGCACATGGCACAAGTTGCGTTTAAGCCCGTCGCCGCTCGTTTGCTTTGGCATTGAACAAAACGAGTCAGTCACCTCGGAACACGTATACCGCCTGAGTTATGCGTGCGCTTTGTCGCTGTTGACATCGATGGTGTTCTTCTTGTACACTTACGACGTGGATGAACCGCTCGTCGCGACTTCAATCTTGCTGGCGACGTACGCCGTTCCGACAGTCGTCGCAATGTGGCCAAACAGAAGAAAAGGCTTGGGACAGTTGCGAATGTACTTGAGACGGTTAGTCTACAATTGCTTCACGCCGATTTTCAGACCTGTCGCGTTTGCGGATTTCTTCTTTGCGGACATTTTGTGTTCGCTTGCGAAGTCGATGAGCGACTTGGAACGCGTCGTCTGTAGCTTTGGACACGGCATCGCCCTCATTCATACTAGCACGGGCAAATGTGGGGATAGAAATTGGAAAATTCCCGCAGTTCTGCTGATTCCGTCCATCATACGACTTTTACAGTGTCTGCGTCAGTTCAGCGATACGCGCGAAGTAAAGTGTTTGTACAACGCATTGAAGTACATGAGTGCTTTTCCAGTCATCGTCATCTCGGGCGTTCGTCACTCCATCGATCACGACGATTGGATATTCTTTTGGCGTCCGCTCTGGATTGGATTCTGCGTGTTCAACACGGGCTTTAGCTTCTACTGGGACATCAAGCACGACTGGGCGCTTTCCTTATTCGACTCGCCGACGCGTACACACGGGGATAAAGCTCCTCTTGGTTTGCGAGAGCGTCGAATTTATGGATCGCCTAGCGTGTACTATCGAGCCATATTGGTGAATTTCGTACTTCGAATCAGTTGGACGTACAAGCTCGCCTCACATCTGCGGCATCACAGCGCCGTGCTCTGGCTCGTCACCGCGGCTGAGATCACGCGTCGATTTCAATGGTCCCTCTTCCGAGTTGAGGTGGAGTACTTGCGACGCACGCATCAAACAACATAGATAATAGCGACAGCATTCAACAGTGCTCGATCAAATGTGATATTAAAATTAGTCCTCTCAATTCGCGTGCGCAGTCAGCCATTTCAAGCAAACGTCAATGTTTGTAGAGTTTTTACAGCTGACGCTGTAACAGCACACCTCTCGTCCCGTGGCGCGCTTCAACTCCATCGCCTCTATAAATTCTTGAACCGTGACCGCCTTTTCCAAGTCACACTTGTTTCCGAGCACCAAAAGAGGAATGCCTTGAAGCGTATTTCTCTTGAGCAATCCGTGCAACTCGTTTCTCGCCGTCTCAAACTGCTCTGGCGCTGCGGAATCCACCACGTACACGACGCAGTTCACGCCGCGACAGTACCTTTCCCAAGTACCTCTAAATCGCTCCTGTCCACCTAAATCCCACGTCTTCACGCTCACTCCATCCCTCTTCAGTTTCCTCATGTTAAACCCGACCGTGGGAATCATATCCTCTTGAAAACCACCCCCACCGAGCGCGTTGACAAACGACGTCTTACCCGCGTTTTGCAAACCAATCACCACAATCTCCATCTCCATCCCGAAAAACAACCGTCGAAGCATCGCCACGAGGGATTCCCACAGCGACATCATCGTAGTCATTCCCGCCCCATCGCTCGTTCCTCTCGGTTCTCCTCTCGTCCCGTTCATCTCTTTCGTCGTCGTCGTCGTCGACGTTATCGTCGTTGTTGATTCCTCTCGAAAAATCAAAAACCAACTCGACGCGCTCCTTCGTCGACTCGATTCGACGTCCCCGATCGTTCGATTCGATGCTCGCGCGTCTTCTCTCTCTTCTCGTTCGTTCGTCCGCGCGCGCCCGATGCGCGCGTCCGCGTGTGACGGAGTGACTTAAGATGTCGTCTTAATAACGACCAATAGGGGGACGCAGACGGCACTTCTCGCACCCGCTGGATGAGCGCCGAGAAGACGTTTACGACGTGCGTACCCACGCGCGACGCGACGCGACGCGACGCGACGACTCGGACTCTACGTTTTTCTCGACGCGACGGCACGAAGGAACGAAACGCGCGCGCGGTCTCTTCCGCCGCGACGGAACGAAGGAAGGAAGCGCGATGCGATTCGTTTTAAAGATTTTTGAGATTTTGTGACAGCTTTCCTTCGTTTCGTCGTCGACGACGACGTGGGTGGGTTACGCGACGTGGAATAGAGACTGACGATGGCGCGCGACACTCTACTTTGTGTCGATTATCGTTCGCGCGAATGGAAACAGTCGGATCGTCGTACCGTTTGAAGAGGAAAGACACGCGCGCGCGGTGGCTTTGGCGCTCGGAGTGGACCGGGAGCTTCAGCCTGACGTTGTGCGTAAGGAAGTATCTTGCGAGCGGTCGGCGGACGAGAAGAGTTGGGAAGTCGTCGCGAGTTTTGCGGCGAGCGAGTTGAAGGCGTTGAGAAGCGCGGTTTCGAGTTATTACGATTTGCTGGCGGTGAGCGTGCGTACGGTGGAACGTTTCGACGCTCGATAGACGCAGAGTAAAATAAGATGACGCTCGATAGGTATCATATTTATGAAGCCATCGGCAAGGGCAAACACAGTACGGTGTACAAGGGTCGAAGGAAAAAGTCGATTCAGTATTACGCGGTGAAGAGCGTGGAGAAGGGACAGCAGCAGCGGGTGCTGCAGGAGGTCCAAGTGTTGCGGGAGCTGTCGCACGTCAACGTGCTCAAGTTTGTGGCTTGGTACAAGACGCAGAATCATGTGTGGCTCATATTGGAGTATTGCGTCGGTGGTGATTTGTACACTTTGTTGCAGCAAGACTTGAAGCTTCCGGAGCCGTCGATCACTACCTTTGCTCGAGACATGTTTGTCGCCGCGCGTCAGATTCACGCCAAAGGTTGGATTCATTGCGATCTCAAGCCGAGTAACATGCTGCTCGATGAGGAAGGGCGAATCAAAATTCGTGGGTTTGGCTTGAGTCGTAAAGTCTCCGCCGTAGGTACGTCAAAGGGAATGCCGGCGCCGCTCTCGAGGCGTGGATCGCCTTCGTACATGGCGCCAGAGATGTGGTCTTCGGAAGGCGTGCACTCGTACGCCACAGATTTGTGGGCGCTGGGCTGCGTGCTTTACGAGTGCGCCACGGGGCGACCTCCCTTTACAAGTACCTCGCTCACTTCACTGATTGAGCAAATTTTGGAGCACGAACCCGCTCCGCTTCCAAAGAGTTGCAGCACGTCGTTCCAAAAGTTGGTGAGTGGTTTACTCAACAAGCGCCCGCACGCTCGGCTCACGTGGGAGGAGGTGATTCATCACGAATTCTGGACGGAACGAGGAGGGGCGTGTGAAAACGATCTCAAAGATTTGGCAATGCTTCGACTTCCTCCGCAGCCCGCTTACGAAGCTCTCGCAGCCAGATTGAGAGCTGAGGATACGGCGACGAGATTGAGAATGCTCGGCGCGCGCAACTCTGGTTCAGCCGAGTTGCGCCAGTCGTTCACTCCGACACTAACGAGAAGTCTTCGAGACAGCGTCAACGTGATGAGAATATCGAGAATAGCTAGATCAAACTTAGAGCGAGAAGAGGCTGGAACGTACGGACCACATGGCGCCACGGAAGGTGACGCGAATTTACCCGTCATTGAGGATGTTGAGTTGGAGAATCCAGACGCAGAGCTCAACTTTACCTCGCCGACTGGTGACGACGATCAATCAGATGTCGAAATGCACGACGCAGACGATGTTATCATTCCAGAAATGCCAAAGACGCCTCCAAGAAATCGTAGCGGTGGAGACGGCTACGGCGACGAGAATCAATCGGACAACTACGTCGAACCGCCTGAATCCTTTGGAAACGACGGCGCGTCGTCTGACAGTGATACTCGCGTCGTTCTGACACCACCGGATAGAGGCGCCATGATGGTAGATTCACGATCGCCCGCGGCTGCCACGTCGGCTTCGAGATCGCTTCAGACGGCTGATGAAGATTTTGAGGATGATGTTTCTTCTTCGTTGCGTGACTCTGTGCCGCCGCCGGCTGAGACTCCCGCTGTGATTGGTAGGACTGAGGGCAGGCGTCCAGCGATATCAGATGCCGATTCGAGAAAGCAAGTGTACAAAAGCATCGATTACAGCAGATTTGAGCAACTGTGCACTCACTCATCCGATTTGGTTGTGCGTCCAATCATTCTGAACAGAAGAATCGAAGTTGTGCAAGAAGCACCGCACGACGCCAGCCTCTTGCCGTTTCAAGAACTGAGCGTCAGTGACATGCTGGCGACGTCGCAGAGCGAGTTGGAAGCCTTCCTCACGCGCGTGTACCGCTCAGTAGCCCATCCATCTTCGACTCAAGAAAAGGTGAACACGCTGGCTTACTTTGAGACGCTTTGCACTGACACGTCGAGCGCCAATGTGCTAGTGAACTCGTCACTCATGTCAATGTTTGTTCGCGTGTTGAGCAGCAGCAAGGCTCCACAACTCAGGATTCGACTTTGTAGCATCATGGGACTGTTGATGCGTCACGCGACTCACATCGGGGATGAGTTGGCAAAAAGCGAGGCTGCAAAGGTTCTGGCAGAAGCGATGAATGATGAGAATGTTCGCGTGCGGCGGCGCGCCATGGCGACTCTCGGCGAGCTCTCCTTTTACGTTGCAACGCAACCGAGACCGGACGCGGTAGCGATCTGGGGCGTGAACGAGAGTGTTATTGAGGTATTCATTCGCACGCTCGACACGGAGACGGATGAAATCACCAAACACTACGCGTGCAAGACTATAGAGAACATTGTCTCTCACGAAGGCACGTCCAAATTGCAAGTCTCCTTGACGTCTTGTCGAGTGGCCAAGCTGCTGTTTACGATTGCCACGGACGGTGCCAACGGTGATCAACTTCGAGGTACGGCGGCGAGTGCGCTCGCTAGAAGTGTCCGGGTACAAGCGGACATCATCAAGCCGCTCGTCGGCGAAGCTGACGCGCAGTGCGTAGACGCTCGCAAAGGTTTGGTGAACATGCTTCGCGATCCGGAGCCAAAAGTGCAACAGGCTGCGCTCAACTTGTTTTGCCGCGCGTTGATAAGTCAAAAGGCACACCTAGCGACAATCATGGACGAGCGAACCGTGTTACCGGTTCTCACGGCGCTCTACGAGAAGAGTCAGACTTCCGTCGTCAAGGCGAAATCTTTGCTCGCTCTGGCGTTGCTCATTCGATTGCATCCAAAGTGGTTGCTCGCAGCCGTGCGCGTGCTTCCAATTTTGGATCGTCAGGCTACAGAAATGGAACCTTACTTGTCGGAATGCTTTGATGCATTCATAATCACCGTTGTATCTCTCGTACCGCGCGTGAATCAAGCCATCTTGAGCGAGATTGAACGAGCGCAGTCGAGTGAGGGCGTGCCGATGCAAGAAAACGGTGCCATGGCGCTCTTCCCAGTCTTGGTTCATCTTCTGGGCTCATCTCTCCTGAGACCGAAGATATTGAACAATAGCTTCCTGTCGGACATTGCTTGCTATCTGAGGGCTGCCGAAGCAGACACCTTCCCCGGGCGAGACGATCTGCGCACGGGTGTCTTCTCGCTCCTGGAGACATGCTCGCCGTACTCTGATGAAATGCTGATGAATGTCGACGCGCTCACAAAGGACTTTTTGCCAGCATTGTGTGACTTGCTTGGCAGTAGTTCGAGCCCTGACACGCGATTTTTGGCGCTAAAGCTCATATGCGAAACTTTGCTTCCGCTGCGTTCGGATCTCGACATTGCGTCGGAGAACGGGTTGAGAAGAGAAGTCGCCCATCGATTGGACGCTCTCTTGATGCACGATCTTTTACCGATGTGCCCTTCTTTGATTGAGAGCGAGGCCCCGATCCCACTCTACGCCCTGAAGCTTCTCAGCGGTACGCTTGAGATCGAGCCCGCGCTCTGCCGAGAGGTTATCGCCCTCGGTTTGGCGCCTCGTTTCTTTGAGTTTTTGTCTCTCGAGTGCACAAACAATAACGTCCACAACGTTCGTCTCTGCCTCGCCCTGGCGAGATGTAGCGCTCTGAGCACATCCACGCTCTGGGATTACAACGCCCCAGAAAAGGTTGCCGCCGTTCTTTCCTACACCCATCACAACAACGTCGATCCATTCGTCGAACCGGCGCTCGGCATCGCCGCGACGCTTCTCCGCCGAGCCAAGTCTGATTTACCGTTCGGCGAAACCGCCGCTCCCGCGGAAATCGTTCCGCTCCTCGATCTCGCTCCGATTCTTCGTCACCTCGCCACGACGGTGACCAACGGCGCTTTAGCTCGTGACATCACCTTATCCCTCGACTTTTTCAACGCTCACTGAGTCATCGATTGAGCGATGCAGCACACATTCATTCCTTGTAATTTCCATCCATCCATCCCATCCATCCATTCGCGCGAACCAAACCAAACCAAACTGAAATTTTTGTGAAAAAAAAGTCAACGCTCGACGCGCCCGAGCGTTACACCGACCCTCCATCGCGTTCCACACGACGACGCGCGCGACGGAACGCGCGCGACGGAACGCGCACGACGCGAAAAACGCGTGAGGAAAAAAGTTTTAAATCGCGCGCGCGCCGGGCGTCGACGCGCGTCATTGGAAGCGTCACGTGAAACGTCGCGCGGACACGAATCGGCGTTTTTTTGGTCGGGTCGTTCGATCGGTAGATTAGCGGGAAAGGATGCCGCGGGATTTCGCGCGCGACGCGACGCCGTGGAGTTTGGAGGAAGACGCGGCGTTGTTGAGATTACAGGGAAAGTATGGGAACCGATGGAGCGATATCGCGAGGGAGATGGGTACGCGGAATGGACAGCAGTGCGCGCAGCGTTGGAGGCATAAAGTCAACCCGAATATTCGGAGGGAGAGATGGACGCGGGAAGAGGATGAAAAGGTATGTGTTTGTCTGCGCGCAGGCGAGGAAAAGTAACGCGAAACGCGTTCGTTTGTCGTTTCGCGTATCTGTGGTGCTTTGGACGGCGTGATGGGCGATGATGGACTGACGAGACGCGCTCTTTCATGAACCGACGTCTGCGATTTGACAGTTGAGAGTGTTAAAAGAGAGACACGGTTCTAGATGGGCCACGATCGCGCGCGAGATGGGTGGAAGGACTGATCAACAATGTATGGGACGTTGGCGCCGTCATTTAGATCCGAACGTCACGCGGAGCGCGTGGACGACTGATGAAGATAAATCTCTCGCCACGCTTCACGGGGAGCTCGGACCAAAGTGGTCGTTGATTTGTCAAAGCATACCTGGAAGAACGGCTCAACAGTGTCGCGCGCGGTGGTTTCAGACGGAAGGTAAGACTGCGCCACAAGATCACAGTCACAACTCCCAGACTTCGACGGGTCACCAAGAACAACGACGCGAGACGACTCGCGTCGCGCTCTCGTCGACGCATCTGTCTGCGATGGAACAACCCTTTCAACAAATTTTAGGTGGATCAGAGAGCCAAATCGCGGGAAGTCTCGACCCGATATCATTCATGGGTGGTCAATCTTTCGGATCACTCTACGACGCCGAGTCTCGGGCGAAGCATCCGACGGTGACATCCACGGCGATGGATCCCATGATGTTGTGGAGAGATGTCGTCGACGCAAGCGGCGTGCTGAAACGTCATCGAGAAGACGATGAAATCGCCAAACGCAAGCTGAAAATTGCTTGCACATCGCCTTCGTCGAGAACGCACGCCCCGAAGAGCGCATCGGTGCGCGAATCTGCGCGCAGAAGAATGTCAGTCAAACCGACGTCCGCCGTCTCGCGCTGCGATAACGACAAACTTTCTTTTCTCTATAGCGTTGCTCTTCAAGGAGGAAACGAAACGTGAGTAGTCACAAATACGGTAGTTGAGTTTTACATTGTTGCTAGACGTCTCTCTTCAAATCTCGTTCGGCGTCACGAGTTCGGATAAAGCCTACGAACAATCTGTTTTATTAGTTTCTGCTGTCGCGAGAACGCGTCTACGTCTGCCGATTTACGCCGCGAGGCACGAAATGAGGGATTTGAATTCGATATCGTCGCCTTCATCGGAAGGAATCGCATCGAAGATTGCATCGAGTGCGTCTTCATCGAGGAACAAGTCGTCGACGACCGGAGTTGGCGTCGTCGTTTCGGTAAGATTCTCTTCGCGCCGTTCATCCTTTGTCTCGTCGCGTTCGTTCGCATATTTTGGAGTGCGTAACTAGTCTCGGCGCGTGGCCCTCTCCCGCGCGGCGCTACGAGCGAGCATCCGTCGACGCGTTGTCGCGCTCCTTGGCGCGTCGTCGCATCGTCCGTTGCCCTCGCGCCGCGTGAGAAAGAGCGCTTAGTCCGAAACGCATCCCGTGTATAGTCGAACGCGTCAAAGCCAAAAGGCAAAGGCGTCAAGTCTCCCAAAACAACCTCGCTCGCCGGCGTCAAGGCTTCACTCCCGCGACACGATTCCCCCGAAGAAGTCGACGACGTTCGAACATCCATCGTCGTCGTCTTTTGCCTCTTCGCGTCGCCGCCGTTCGTCTCCGTTCCTCCTCCGCCCGCGCGTTCCGCGTTCGCGTTCGCCAACGCCCCGCCGTCCCACCGCGGCAGCGGCAGCTTGGCCACCGGCACCGCTCCCATCGCATCCCCGGGCACCATCACCATCGACACCGGTGACCGCACGCCGTACGTCACCTCCAACAACGCGTTCTTCAACCCGGCGTTCTCGCACGCCAGCGCCCTCGAGTGTTCCAGCAGTTCCTCGACCCGTCGTTCCAGCGCCTCGCACCGCGCGCGCGTCTCCAGCTCCAGCTGTCGCTTCCTCGCCCTCGACGCCGCGCTCGCTTCTCTGTTCGCCGCCAACCGTTTCGCGCGGTGGTCCATCCCGGGACGTCGTCGCCGCCGCGCGCGCCGATCCCGTCCGAGGTTCGATGTCCCGGTCGTAATGCGCTCGGCACCCGTCGTCGTCGTCGAAGTAGAGTCGCTCGGCACCCGCGGCCCCACCCACCTAGGCGTGGAATCACCGGTCCTCACTCGTCAATCCCGTCCGTCCGATCGCGCCGTTCGTCCGATCATCCGTCCGATGGCGTCACCCGGGTGTTTCGATTGGTGTGCGCACGTCACGCGAGTCGTGAACCTTCAAAACGACGGACACGAGACGGACACGAGACGGACACGACGACGAGGTGAAAAAGGCGACGATCGGACAATCGGACAATCGGACAATCGGACAATCGGACGACCAAAATCCATAACGGATTGAACTCGCGTGACCGGGTGGGTGTCGATCGATCGATCGATCGGAATACGTCGAGCGAGTGAGACGTGGTGCGCGCGTGCGTGTTGTTTTCGAAGGGGACGGGACGCCGGCGACGCGAGCGCCATCGCGCGTCGCCGGTTGAGGCCGGGTGAGGACGGAACGCGCGCGCGTCGGGGGCGTTTCGCTCGACGGTGGGACGCGGGTGACGTCGAGGGCGACGTCGACGGAAAAATCGGCGGTATTGGAGAGGCAACGCGCGCGGGTTTGGAATTCATTGGTTTGTTTGCGACGTCCGAGAAGTGGACGGAATACGACGGAATATGACGACGGAAACGGACGACGGGGCGCGGAAGTCGCTGGGAAACATGGCCGAGCGCGAGTTTTTGGTGGATTTGGTGCGTGATCGCGGGAGAGGGCGACGGGAGAGGGCGAATTGGACGATATTAGAGCGATCGCCCCGCGCGCGGGGATGTCCGAGGGCGTTTGTTTCGGCGCGCGCGCGAAGAGGACGCGGGCGGATGGATTCGTCGTGCGCGTGGGTTGGAACGGTTGACTGACTGTCGCATCGCGTCGTTTATATCGCGTAGATTAAACACTTGAAGACGGATGAGGTTGTGGCCAAGGAGGTTCCGGATGGTATAGGTGCGTACAAATTTGAGCGTCGGCGTTCTCGAGCGCTCGGAACGCTCCTAGGAGTCCGCGCGCGCTTCGTCGTCTCGGTATCCCGGATTTCTCGTACTGACGGTGCACTCGCGCGCGCTCGTCCGTTGGTTTGAACGCGATGATGTACACAGATTTAGCGCAGTTTCCGCAGCGTACCGTGAATGGGTTCAAGCTCGACCTCTTTGGGTTGTATCACAACGTGTGCGCCAGAGGCGGGTTTCCCGTCGAGACGAATGGTTCCGCGGCTAAGGTTCCGTGGAGTTGGAGCAAAGAGATCTTCAAGGGCATGGCCAACTACACGGATACGCACCGGTGTACGTCGGTGGGTCACGATTTGATTCAGAGCTATAGGAAGTACTTGCTCTCGTACGAGCTGGCGCACCCAGAGGATGTGAATAAGAGCGGCGAGGTGCCGGCGGAGATTCCTCGCGGCGAGCGGCAGGTGCGGGTGAGGATGCCAAGTGCGGGTTCTGGGTCGAGACGGCGACGAACTCCGAGTGAAGGCGGCGAAGGTGGTAGAGGTAGGGGACGGGGTAGACCCCCCGGTGGGAGAGGCCGACCGAGATCGTCAGCCGGGCCGAGATCGTTACCGCCGCGAGGCGGGAATAATTTCAATTTTTCCGTGGGCAATCGTTTGCGCGTGTACTGGCCGAGTGACGCGGCGTGGTACTCTGGCATGGTTGTCATGCAAGAGACCACGCCAGAAGGGGTTGTGTATAGTAAAATTGACTACGACGACGGAGACGAGGAGGTTCTCAACCTGGCGAACGAGATTTGTGAATGTTTGGATGTTGACGACGACGGCTTGGTGTATCGTCCGAGGCCTAGCGCTAGACGGTCTGGAATGAGCCAACCGGGACAACTCGCCTTGGAATACCAAGGAGGTCACGAGCACGAACAGATCCGTCAACCAATATCTATGGAGGAGGTTCTTGAAGCCATGAATCGCCGAGAAGCTGCGCGAGGCTTGTACGAGCTGTGCGCGGAACCTCACGAACCTCAAGAGACGTTTCGGCTGGGGTACATGATGGGAGTTCGTAGAGCGGCGAATAAAGCGGTGGAAATCATGCAGACGATGCTCGCTCGAGCGTTCCCGGAAGGGGATCCGATGCGCGATCTCGTGACGAAGGACGATTTGCACACGGCTGTCGTCGATGGTACATACGAGGCGGACGCGGAGAGCGACTTAGAAGACGTCGAGGAGGACGCGGTGGAAGAACCGCAACGCGTTCGTGAACACGACGCCCCTTGGCCAAAGGATGAGAACGTTCCCAGCGAAGAGGATGTGAAGAAGGAATTGGAGCAGATGCGCATCCGCGCGCAGGGTACCGTGGACATTTCACAGGCTGGCGACGCCGAAGGCAAGAATAAGCTTGTCGTCAAGGTGAAGAGAGGCAGAGAGGACGAAGGCATCGACGATGAAGAAGATCAAGACGCGAAACGCATCGCTCCGGAAGCCACAACCGCAGGTACGCTCGGAGACCAGCGTCGCATCGCGCTCAACAAGGTGGTCAACGTCGAATACGGCGGAGACAAGGTGGTTTTGCGTTGGCTCGACACCCACGGCTGGGGTCAATACGCTGGAAATTTCGCCCACTACGGCGTCACCCGTCGCACTCTCAACCACCTCAACATGACAGACTTAGAAAATCTGTACATCGACACCGAACACAAGTCCGCAATGGCCAAGGCGATCGATCGTCGTCGCAAACGCAACGAAAAATACCGTCTTCACGGTACCTAGTCTCGTCCAACGCGTTTGGTTTCCCTCAATAACACATTGAAGAAAGGTTCATATACAGTAAAAACAATCATCACGCAACGACGACGCTTGTTCACCCACGCCCGCGGTTTGGTTTATCATCATCATTATCATCATCATCATCATCATCATCATCACCGCGGCCTTTTTCCTCTTCCACCCCTCGGTGCGCGTCCATCACGAACACAAATTAAAGTCGCGTCAAACGCGCCAAGCAAACACACCTGACTTACTCGCCTAGTTGATCCTTAAACCTCGACTTGCGTACGCCGTCGTCATGTCCACCGGATGGCTTCGAGGCGTGGTCAAGGCGGTCCCGAGCGGGGATCAAGTGGTGATCGTCGCACCGGGCGCACCAGGGGTACGTCGTCGTCGTCGTCACGCGCGCGTCGTCGTCGTTTTCGAGGCGTTCGTTGGCTGGAATAGTAATCCATCAGATTGAGATCTATCGCGACGCGTGACGTCCACGGCGATGGATGACGACGGCAAAAAGAGACTGACGATGGAGTTTTATTGTTCATTTCCTGTGCGAATCGTAGGCGGGTCCTGGACCGGAAAAAACATTGACTTTGGCGTCGCTCGTGGCACCGCGAATGGGCCGCCGCGACGGAGGCGTGGTCGCGGAAGCGTTCGCGAACGCGTCGAGGGAAAGCCTTCGACGGGCGTGCGCGGGGAAAGAGGTGACGTTTAGGGTTGAATACAAGGTGGAGTCTATCAATAGAGAGTTTGGGGTGGTGTTCACGGGTAAAGGGGAGAATGTAAGCCTGATGCAAGTATCCAACGGGTTTTGTAAGGTGCGCAGAGGAGGAAGCGACCGAGCGAGCAACGTGGATGAATTGGAAGAGGCAGAGAGAACGGCGCAGACGAAGGAGGTGGGGATGTGGAGTAAAGATCCGGCAGTTTTGGCGGCGGCGAATCGACCGCAGGCGGAACCGGTGAGCGCGGAGGATATTTTATCTGCGGTCAAGATGACGCCGACGCCCGCCGTCGTGGAGCACGTGCTCAACGGAGGCATGGTGAAGCTCGCCCTCACTGGGGACGGTGTCGTGAATAATCAGGTGATCACCGTCTCCATCGGAGGAGTTTCTGTCCCCTCTATGGGTAGAAGAGGTGCGAAGAACGAGGATGGGACGGATCAGGGTCCGGAACCGTTCGCCGTTGAGGCGAAACATTTCACAGAGATGTCTCTCTTGCATCGCGACGTTCGGGTAATCTTGGAAGGTTTAGATCGGAGAAACAACTTTATCGGGTCCATTCTTCCGGCTGACGTCAACGATACCGATTTTGTCAACGTTGGTGAGGGTCTCTGCAGGTTGGGGTTGGCGAGCGTGCACGACGCGAGCGCGGCTGCTTTAATCGGCGGCGCTGGTAAGCTTCGCGCCGCCGAAGCCGTCGCCAAGACGCAAAAGTTGAGACTCTGGCGCAATTACGTGCCTCCCGTTTCGTCAATCAACGCGGTAGCTTTGACCAACTACCAGGCGCGGGTCATCGAAGTAATCTCTGGCGATTGCATCTCTGTCGCGCCAATCTCGGACGGTGACACGTCAGAGCGTCGGATCAACTTGAGCTCGATTCGAGCGCCGAGAATGTCAAACGGGCGAGACGAAAACGCACGTCACGAACCTTGGGCCGTGGAAGCGAAAGAGTTCCTCGTCTCCCGCTTGATTGGTCAGACGGTGTCCATCAGCATGGATTATGCGAGGAAGATTGGAGAGGGCGCAAACGAGCGCACCCTTTATTTCGCCACCGTCAAGGTGCCGACGTCGGATAACTCAAAGCATCTCAACGTTGCCGAATTGCTCCTTGTGCGCGGATTGGCGTCGTGCAACCGTCACCGCGGCGATGAAGAGCGCGCCGCAGATTACGACGAGCTCATTGTGGCAGAAAAGAAGGGTATAGATACCAAGAAGGGGATGCATAACAAGGGTCGAGAGGCTCCTGTTCATAGGAAAAATGACTTTAGTTTGAACGCGCACAAGGCGAAGACTTTCTTGCCGTTTTTGCAGCGCGCTGGAAAGTGTACCGCCATCGTGGATTACGTTGCTGCTGGACATAAAATTCGTGTTTCGATTCCGAAAGAGGGCGCAGTTATTGCATTCTGCCTCGCCGGCGTTCGCTGTCCGCAACGTGACGAACCCTACGCCGCAGAAGCGTTGGCGTACACGCGCAACATGATTCTTCAACGCGAGGTTGAAATCGTCGTCGACTCGGTGGATAAAACTGGCGTCTTCCTCGGAACCTTGCTCGCAGATAACGGGAAGGTCAACCTCGGCGAAGAGCTTCTTCGCGTGGGATTGGGAAGCCTGCACCCAATGTTCCCCGTGGACCGAGTTCAAGGCGGCAGAGCACTCGCCGAGATTGAAGCCGCGGCAAAGGAGATCAAGGCGGGACTCTGGAAGGATTGGAAGCCACCCGCCGTCGAGGCGGAGGAGCCGGTCGAGAACGCGCCCGATAATACCCTGGTGCACGTGGGCGTCACTGAATGCCTCGCTGGCGGTCAGTTCTTCGTGCAAAAGCTCGAAGGATGTAAGATTGGAGAGGTGACAGACAAGTTGGCTGAACTCTACGGAGGCGTCGACACGAGCAAGCCGTTCGACGGAATCTTCGAGCCAAAGGCTGGAGACGTCGTCGCCGCCAAGTTTACCGGCGACGACAAGTGGTCCAGAGCCATCGTGATGCACAAGCGCGTCGGGGATAACCCAGTGAGCGTCTTTTACTGCGATTTTGGCAACTCTGAGGATTTGCCATTTAATCGGCTCCGACCGCTCAAGGACTCCAGCATCACCATCGCGGCGATTCCCGCCATGGCGCTCCACTGCAACCTCTCCTTTCTCAAGGTGCCTCACATAGACTCTGATTACGGCTATCAAGCCGCGTCGCACATCGGCTCGCTCATCTCTGGACGCGCCTTTCACGCGCGCGTCGACCACAGAGAGCGCCGACCTTCTGCCAAGCCCTGGGAAGCCGAAGCCATCCCAGCCTTCTCTCTCACCCTCTTCCCCGACCCGGATCTCTCTTCCGCCTCCGTCTCGCGCGACATCCTCGCCGCCGGTTTTGCCCGTCTCGACCGTCGTGCCGCCGCTCGCCGTCTCGATTCGGCTGAGACGGACGCGCTTCTTGAGTCTCAGGAATCCGCGCGACGCGCGCGGCTCGGCGCTTGGGAATACGGCGACGCGTTTGACAGCGACGATGAACGTTAGATCATTATTAATGATACTCGTACCGGTACTACGCACACGAATCAATCAATCAATCTTTATTCATCCTCACTCCGCAACCCGTTCGCCGTTTCCGAGCGCTCTTCCATTCTCTCGCTCGCGTTCACCAGTCGACGCATTTTGTCCAAAACCAATCGACCGCACCCACAATCGACGAGTCGTAAACCATGAAAGACTGGAACCAGCCGGGTTTCAATAAATTTACAGTGTCGACATTGAGGCATTTAGTCATGTAAATCCACGAGTAATGAACCGCCAATGCATGGGAGGGATGCCACCAGAATAGCGAAGCCCCGATCGACATCGCGTCCGATCGTTATCCACACGACCTCGCTCGCGTTCGGTGCGTCAGAGCCGGACGACGCGACGAGGGGAATCGCGCGCGCGTCGGAACGAACGGGAAAAGCTTTCGTTTCTTCGTAGGATCGAGCGCGGAGGTTTGTGAAGCGAGAGACATGCGGGCGACGACGACACAAAGCACGAGCGCGGTCATCAGCGGAGCGCGTTTGAAAACGAGCAAGAGGAGAACGACGACGACGGTCGCACCGCGACGCGCGACGACGACGACGACGACGCGAGCGTCGGCGGGGGGTGATGTGGATCTCTTGAACGCACGCGGTAAGAAGCGCGTGGTGATCACGGGGATGGGTGCGGTGACGGCGCACGGCGATGATGTGCACGCGATGTATGAAAAGCTGTGCAACGGAGAGAGCGCGATATCTCCGATTGAAAAGTGGGACGTCGGTGAGATTGGAACGACGTTTGCCGGGGAGATTAAGGACTTTCAGTGTGGTGAATACATGAACAAGAAGATGGCGCGTCGTGTGGATCCGTATATTGCGTACATGATTGTTGCGGCGAAGAGGGCGTTGGAGGACGCAAAGGTTAACTGGAATGACGAGGAGGGTGCAAACTACGTGAACAAGGCGCTGAGTGGATGCCTCATAGGTAGTGCGATGGGTGGTATGCAAACGTTCGCCACGGCGACGGAGAACCTTTTCACTCAGGGACACAAGAAGATGAACCCGTTCTGTATTCCGTTTGCGATTACGAACATGGGTAGCGCGCTCACGGCGATGGATATCGGTTTCATGGGGCCAAACTACTCGATCGCGTCCGCGTGCGCGACGGGTAACTTTTGCATCTTGAACAGCATCATGCACATTCAAAATGGTGAGGCTGACATGATGCTCGCCGGCGCTAGCGATGCGGCGATCATTCCGAGCGGTATGGGGGGTTTCTCTGCGGCGCGCGCGCTCAGTACGCGCAACGACGATCCCAAGGCGGCGTCTAGGCCGTGGGATGCCAACAGAGACGGTTTCGTGATGGGTGAAGGTGCCGGCGTGCTCGTACTTGAATCTCTGGAGAGCGCTCTTGCGCGTGGCGCCCCGATCGTCGCCGAAGTCTTAGGTGGTTTCGCGACTTGCGACGCGCATCACATGACTGAACCTCGCCCAGACGGCGCGGGTGTCAACTTTGCTATTGACAAGGCTCTTGAGGTCACAGGTGTCAAGGCAGAGGACGTCAACTACATCAATGCCCACGCCACGTCCACTCCGGCGGGCGACATGGCCGAACTCCGCGTGTTGCAAAAGAAATTCAAGAACTCGGGAGCCAAGATCAACAGCACCAAGAGCATGTTGGGTCACTTGCTCGGCGCCGCCTCTGCTGTTGAGGCTGTCGTGTGCATCAAGGCTATCACCACTGGTGAACTTCACCCGAACATCAACCTTGATACCCCTGATGAAGGCGTCGATGTCTCCATGTTGGTGGGCAGCGCTCGCGAAAAGCACGAGGTCAAGGTGGCGTTGAGCAACTCGTTCGGCTTTGGAGGTCACAACTCTGCCGTCTTGTTTGCTCCTTACAAGCCGAAGCGTGTTTAGACTAACCTCTCCGCCGAGAGGCAATCATTGTTAATAATTCGACGTGTAGCTTCTATGCCTAAAACAATCAAATCATCCTTGACTAAATGTGTGTTTACACTCCTACTAGATAAGCTACGTGCTGAGAAATCAAATCAAATCGAGACCGAACACCGCACTGATAACGAACAAAACACCAAAGGCGAGAGCTACGGCGCTCGAGCCGCGAGCAATGTAGCTGACAAACTTTGGATTGTTCTTTTCAAGTGCGGCAGTACCCGCACCAATGCAGTACGTGTACGTTCCCATGGCAATGATGGTTCCGACAAAGAACGTCGCCAAGAAGGAAATAGCCTCGACTCGCGGAAGTGCAAGGGCAGGCAGCAGTAAAAACAGCGCATCGGGCTGCAAACCGTGGATCGTACCGGTGATGTACGTCCAGGAGATAAAACTACTATCGCGTTTCATCGGCATGCCCGAGTCCCCGCCATGCGAATGTGAATGCGAGTGAGAATGCGAATGTGAATGTGAATGTGAGTGACCGGAGACGCTCTCCCAGAAACCCATTGCCCCGATAATAATGAGCGTCAAACCGACGATACCTTGACCGAATTGTCCAATAATTTCCATGTTGAGCGGCAACTTGTCTCTCAACAAGATGAAGATGCATCCAAACAGGATTTGACCCGTGTTGTGGCCAAAGCCCCACAGAGCGCCCATGAGGGCGTTTTGAGCTCTGCTCGGGCCGACGGTCAGCGGCGTGAGCGCAGCCAAGTGATCGGGCCCAGTCAAAGTGTGCAAGCAGCCAGCTAAAAGGCCTGCCCACGCAGACTTGAACGCAGCGGCAACACTGATCCAGTGCGCGACGTGCAAGTGACTAATCCAGATGGCAATTGCTTCGCTGCACACCGTGTACGCGGCGCCGAGGCAGCAAAACACGGTGAACGCTGTGAGGGCGAGAGTCGTGCTCTTTGACAATGGTTGGCGACCAAAGGTGACGAGCAAACGAACTGAGTTCATGGCAACCATTAATGTCGCACCTTCGTGCAACAAGACAGCCAACCACAGCGGGAAAGCGCCAAAGAGCGCCGGGATGGCTGAGCCGACAATCGAGACAACGGCGAGCGCAATGTTTTGGCGCAAGACGCGTCGCGTGCGCTCGGCGATGGAAAACAACTGCGGAAGCTCGGCGATACCGCCTTCATCCTTGGTGAGCAAGAGGACGTCCGCAGCGCTCGCTGCGGCATCGCTCGGGGTGGAAGCAATCGCGACGCCAACGTCCGCCGCCGCCAACGCTGGCGCGTCATTAATGCCGTCGCCAACCATGGCAACGCGCGGGTTTTTGTTCTCCTTGACCCGCTCTCTGAGCTTTTCGACGAGTTCGAGTTTTTGCGACGGGGTCAATCCCGCATGCACATCCTCTTGCTTGAGATTGATGGCTTCTGCCATGGTTATCGCGCTCGTGGCGTTATCTCCTGTGAGCATCACCAACTCCATGCCGTTTGATGCATTCGCCGGCTCCCACCAGTTTTGTCTGCACTTACCCGACCGCAACAGCGAGATAGCTTCTGGAGCCTTCGGGTTGAGGGTATCGGTAAACGTGAAAAGCGCCGGGTCTTCACCCTCCACGGCGAGCACCGCAATCACCTCACCCTCTTGCTCATTCACCGCGGCGGAGCACTCAGAAGTGCTGTTGTCGCACACCTCAAGGGCGAATTCGGCGCTGCCAAATCTCGCACGTCTGCCATTAAATGTTCCCTCAACGCCACTTCCAGCGACCACCTTATAGTTGGTCACGCTTCCAACATCGGGAAGATTGATACCTCGCGCGGCTTGCGTCACGGCGGCGGCGATGGGATGCGAAGAACCTCGCTCAAGGCTCAAGGCGTACGCGAGCGCCTTGGATGATCCGCTCGGATCGGATTGAATAGTCGCACCGTTTTCAAACCGCGTGATGTTCGTGCAGCTCATTTGTCCAGTGGTAATGGTGCCCGTCTTGTCCAACGCGACCGCGCCCACTTCGGCGAGCGCATCGAGGGTCAAACCACCTCTGATGAGCACGCCTCTGCGCGCCATGGCGCCGATGGCGGCGACGTACACCAACGGCGACATGAGTAGTGCGCACGGTGCCGCAGCCGATAAGAATGCAAAGCTTCGGTACATCGCTCCACCTCTGCCGAGAAAGGGAATGCCGAGCGCCATCGGCGCGATGGCCATGGTAATAAATGTGATGGCGAGAATAGCCTTGCTGTAGCGATCGCCAATGCTATCCAACATGCGCGAAACCTTGGGCCGGCGCCGCTGCGCCGCTTCGGTTAGCCGCGCGATGCGCGCCGGAGTGCTCTCTTCGCTCGATCGCAGGCTTCGCACGACGAGCACGCCATCCGTGTTCATCGCTCCAGCCGGAATCTCATCGCCGTATCGCTTCATCACTGGCAAAGCCTCGCCGGTGATGTGCTGAATGCTCACAAAGGCGCTTCCGTGAACGACGACACCGTCGAGCGGTACTTGCTGCCCGGCCTTGATGAACACCGTCGTGCCGACGAGAACGTCTGCCGCGGCAACCTCTTGAATACTGCTCATATCTGGCGTTCCATCCGCGTTGAGCGTCACAACCTCCGCTGTCGTCGGCACCGTGCCCCAGAGCGCCTTCAAATCTCCTCTCGCGTGCAGCGTGAGCCGATCCTCGACAAAGTGCGCCGACGCAAACAAGACGAGCAAGAGCGCCCCTTCCATCGCGCATCCAAGCATCACGGTTCCAAAGACGGCGAGCGTCGTCAACACGTGAATATTCACGTTACCCACGGCGAGCTCGTACGTCACGTCAACGAATTCTGGCGTCCCCGCCAGCGCATACACCAAAACCGTACAAACCTTACTCACCAACGCCGCCGTCGCCGTCTCCACCCCGCCCACGGCGCCACCACCACCGGCAGCCACGTGCGTCGCCACGTGCGACACCCCGGCGACGAGAAACAACGCCCACGCCACCGCCGCCACCGCCGCGTTCCCCCTCAAGAAATCCGCCACCCGTCCGATACCCGTCGCGCTAAACACCGCATCCAACGCCCGCACGATCTCCCCCCGCACCCCTTCCGCCGCGGACCCACCGAAACCGACGCCGTCCACCGACCCGCTCGCCATCATCCCCGCCTGCGACACGAACTCGTCCTCGTCCGAGCTCACCGCCGCCCCGTCCAGCGCGCTCCGCCGGCTCCCCGGGTCCCTCGCCCGCGTGCCTCCGTGACTGTGTCCGTGTCCCCCGCACGACGCCGAGCGAGCGACGACGACGACCCGTCGCCGCCGCCGCCGTCGTCCTCCGTCCTCTGTCCCGCTTCCCTCCATCCTAAACGCCGCCCGCTGTGCGACGGCCACGACCCTCGTCGCATTCGTCGTCGTCCCTCGTCGCCGCGCGTCCCATCGCGTTCGTCCACCGACCACCGCCCTCTGCGTCGTCGCCATCGCCGCCATCGCCGCCATCGCCGATGGAGAACCGCGTCGCGTCGATCGATGCGGGTCGGGCGACCGACGAGACCCTCAACCATGCGCGCGGGCGGGCGGGCTTCGGACGGATCGGATGACGTTAGGGCCCGTTGTGTAAATGTATCATTCGGTGTCTCGGTATCTCGGGGCCCGTTGTGTAAATGTATCATCGGTATCTCGGTATCGGCCCGTTGTGTAAATGTAACATTTGGAGTGCGCGCTGCCGACCGCGGGCGTGAGACCCGGGCGCGTGGAGAGGCGCGCGTGGAGAGGCGACGACGTCGATACGACGCGACGCGAGCGCGCGGCGGTTTGATTTCACTCGTTTCGTTCGTTCGTGCGTCTTCGACGTCGACGCGGCGATCGACGACCGGAGGATCGATCGATCGGTATTCGGTTGCGATCGTCCGAACGCGTTTGCGTTTTAGTGTTGAGCGAAGGACGAGGGACGAAGGGCGATGGAGCCGACGACGGGGGGGACGATTAGGGGCGAGGAAGGGACGAGTTGGGGGACGCGCGCGGTGGAGTGGTACGGGAGCGAGAGCGCGGTCGATGTTGAACGCGCGGCGGTGGAGACGAGGGCGCGCGCGGATGGCGACGCGGACGGCGAAGCCGTCGAGGAGGACGCGAGCGCGGACGAACGAGGTTGGGGTGAGGCGTGGGCGAGACGCGAGCGTTTGGATGGACGTTCGGAGTCGTTGTCGTCGTTGTCGTCGAGCGAGAGCGGGAGCGGTGGACTCGTCGGGCGACGTGGGAATCGGAGGTCTGTGATCGCGGCGGCTTTGTCGATGACGGCGGCGGCGTGCGCGGCGTTGATGGATGGGCAGTCGCGAGCGGTCGGCGTCGCCGCTTTGGGCGCCGAGCCGCCGGCGGTGCGACTCGGACAACCGAAAATAGCGATGAATGCGGAGTATGAGTGTACGATGAAGCGGTCCGATGCGACGCGTGCGGCGAATGGCGCGGCGACGCTCGGTTGCACCGACAAAGAGGAGAGTTGCGCGCGCGTGTCTCGCTCTGCAGTCAAATTGAGCGCGTGGACGGAACAGATTTACATCCTGTGTATGAAGTGTTCCAAGCTGAACGTGCCAGAGGAATGGAAGGGTAAGGTGACGTTTATACGCGGTGCGGATGTGGATCCGTGTTACGGGAAGAATGGATTGAACCACTGGATCAAGGCTTCAATGTCTCACGTACACGTGTACTCGGACGCGCTGCTGAGAGGCTTCGACGTCATCACCGTCATGGAGGAGGATGCGATGACGAAAGATTTCACCAACACGACGGAGGATCGCGTCGATGCGCTCGTGGAGGCGGTCAAGTCGAATGCAGACTGGTCGACTGTGCGATTGGGTTACCGGCCGTACTTTTTCGAAGAGCAATCGATGAAGCATAAGCTTCCGTACGCGTGTCCCGTCGAATGCAGATGCCACGAATTGACTGAGCACGCGTGCATTATGCCACACAAGGGCTGCGACATGCGAAGCAGCGACTTTTACCTCCTCCGCGTTCCCAGGGGGCGCGAGATTAGAAGCAAAATCTATCAAGGGAGCACCGTGGACATGGAGGCGTTGCAAGACGTGCGCAACCAACTCTTTGTCGTTCCGCAGCTCAGCTTCCAAGAAGTTCTCGATCGGCCAGAAGAAGCGCAATTTAACATGGGGAATCGATTCAAGTCACTCTGTTTCGAACGCGCCGGATCGGACCTGTTCTCCGCGGACAACAGCGGTATTCAGGCGAGCGTGCTCGACGCGCAGCCGACATTTGCAGAGCAAAATTAAACATTGAAGCGCGCGTCGCCTCTCGGCTCTCGCGGTATATACTAGCAAGTAGAATCTCGTAAATGATCGTAATCACTGTACGTAGCCAATCGATTTGAACGCCCTCACGGCGCCACACGTCCACCCATCCGAAGAATCGGTCGCGGTGAGTCTTCTTCATCACGAACCAAACCTCTCGTGCTCGCGACGCCCACAGCCCTCCTCACACCATGGTGTTCTCCACCGCCGTCGCCCTCGCCCGGCGCGCCCGGCGCGTGGGTTTCAACACCCTGACGACCAAACTCGCCAAGAAGGGTTTCTACAAGGGTAAAGGCGCCGTCTCTCCCGGCGTCCGCACCGCCAAGGGTCGCTTCGTCCTCGTCGACTACAAGCGCCCAGACTACATCGTTCCTCCCGGTTTAGCGTCCACCGCGCTCAAGCCGTACGTCGAGCGCGGGACGTCGACCAAGTGAAGCGACGGGAACGATGACGGCGCGCGTCTTTCGCGCGGGGTTCGGACGATCGGACGACCGGAAGCCGCGCGGGCGGCCGTTGTTTAGTTTTAGATTTGAGGGTTGTAAAAAGTAGCGTAGCGGTAACTCAACAAAACCACGCGCGCCGACACACCGCGACGGGCCCTCTCCGACGATCGATGACGCCGCGCGCGACGTCGTTCGGACGCGCGCGATTCGTCGTTACGTGTAAACGAAACGACGCGAGCCGGCAGAGACGCAAGCTGACGAAACGAGAGGAGGTTCGAGAGGTTGAACGAGAGCGCGTCGAGAGGAGAGCCAAGGAGGCTTTGGAAGCGAAAAATCGCCCGCCTGCGCCGTATGCGGCGGCGACGAGCGAGCGAGAGGCGACGGAGAGGGTGGATGAGGCGTTTGGTAAGCTCACAGAGGCGTCGGAGGTGTTGCGGGAGAGGAAGGAGCGAGCGAGAGGGAGCGAAGAGTGGGACGCAAACGTCGGATACAGGGCGCACCGCGACGTGATGGAGGCGTTGCGAGAGTTCGAGACGGCGAGGATTCGATGCGTTGAGACTCGTTTGGAACGTGGGTTGTGCTTGTTTACAGAAGTTAAGGGTGATGGGGATTGGAAGACGCTGGATGCGTTTAATTGGAGGTATGGGGCGGCGTTGGAAGGGGAGAACGCAAAGTGTCTTGAGTACATGTTACCCGCGGTTTGCAAGGCGAACGCGCCCCGCGCTGTGGCGGAAATTTGTGCGGTGGCGCTCGATGGGGGTAAAACTGGCCCCATAGAACTTTCGCAAAAAGTTATCAAGCAAGCGGTGAAAAAGCTCGAGGACGCGGATGAGTTTGATTTGCTCTCAGACGAAGAAGCTGCTGTTTTGCACGCGCTGCGCGAGGGATAGTCGTCGACAAAGTGCATTTCAAGGCAAAGGCGCGCCATTGGAAATTTATTAACGATTTTGAAAGACGTGTTGTACAATCTAGTATTAGTGGTAGTGTTAGCAAGAATGCAAGAGAGAGTTGGTTGTAACTATAACTCGGTCTTGACTCGAGCGCTCGAGCTCAAACTCTACGGTCGCGACGAGAGCGACGTCGGTCGTTCGCCTCCATCGCTCGAAGCCTCCTCGGATGCAATGCTAAGTCCGTGCGCCCACGCTTCATCGGTACGACTCCAACCACCCTTATTTGTGCGAGTGGGAATCGCATTGATGGCTGTGGCTTGCGGTTCCACTGGCGTCGCGGCGGATCCGTTGGTTTCTACGCGGTCGCCAATGGCGTCGAGCAAACCGTTCGCCCAGGGCGCACCCGGCATGACGGTGCTCAAATTCGGATCGGCAAATTGCTGGTCATCTTTCGGCTGCACGACGTATTCGCTCAGTCGACGCTTTATGGCGTTCAATGCCATTTCGGCGCGAAGCGTTCGTTTCTCCAAGCGCCTATTCTCTGCGTTGAGCGCAAGCACCTCGCGTTCCAAGGAAAAATCATCCACGAGCATCTTCGTGCGTTCCATCTGCATCTGTTCAACCTTTTTCAACAATCGCTTGCGGTCCGCCCGCGCGGGCCATCCGAGCACGACGTTCCCAAAGATTGAACCGAAAAAACCACCCTTGAGCACCCGTCGCGTCTCCGGCTTCAGGTTGAGCCACTCCTTGCGAATGGGCTCCGTCACCGGTTTCAACAAGTTGTTAATCTGCCTCGCCGTCGGCCCAAAGTGATCGACCGCGACATTCATCGACGGTTGAATCAATTTGACTTTTTCATTCACTTGCGACGTCACCGCATTCTGCGTCTGCGTCGCCCAAGTTCCCGTCACCGCAGTCGCCTTTTTCGTCATCTCGCTCGCCTTGTTCATGAAGTTCGCCCAGCCACCACCGCCACTAGACTTCCCACTCGCGCCGTTCGTCGCGCCGGTCTGCGATCCGGAGCTCGAATTCCCACCCATCGCGCTCGTTCCATTCGGTTCCTTGATCGATCGCGTCGTCGTGCGCGTCGTCGGTCCGCTTCGTCTTCGTCCAACGGTGCCCTCGTTCGTCGGTTTGCCTCGCATTCGCCCGCACGCTCCTCGTCGTCCACGCGCATCACCACCGAGGCGTCCACTCGGTGGAGGTGGCGGTGAGGCTCGTGATATTCCCCTCGCGCCTCCTTGCGGCGGCGGAAGCATTGTCGTCGTCGGTTGGCGGTCGTGCGCGCGCGCGAGTGTGGCACGCGTGGGGCCTGGTCCTCAACGGCACTTTTTCGTGCGAGGGAGTCCCAAACCCTAATAATTAATACTTTGCATGTTTTAAGTATATGTGTATCCATAAGCGAACGGTCTCAAACTGAGATACATGACGTTTAAAATATCAATGTACTGTGTTTGATATTTTCTTTCGCCTCGTCAGCCGTTGTGGCTGACTGGATACGCGCGCGCGCGCGGGGCGCATGCGTCGCGCGCTCGAGGCGTCGGGACGGCGAACGATTCGACGCGGATTTCTTCGTTTTAGTATTTTACCTCGTCGTGAGGCTCGTTAGAGAGGGTGTGCGCGTCGATTGGTTGGGTCGATTCGATTCGGTTCCATTGTTAATCCCGGTCATGTTTGAGAAACAGCTGACGGCGATACTGAACGCCAAGCTCGGAAGGTTGCTCGAAGGGATCGACCCAGAGGACGTGCGAGTCGGGGTGATTCAAGGGGATGTCGTGATTCGCCGGGTAAGGGTTCGTGCATCGGCGCTGACGCGGTTGTTGGATGAACCGAGTCTGCGCGTGCGGTACGGTTTCGTGGACGAGCTGAGACTCAGGATACCGTGGAGAAAACTGGGTGAGGAACCGGTGCGGGCGACATTTAGCGGGGTGTACATCGTGGGGGAGATTGATGATAGCGGGGAGTGGACTGCGGAGGAGAGCGAAGAGGAAAGGTTGGGTAAACAACAGGTGAAAGCGAGAAGAGTGGCGCGCAGGGCGGTGGAAGCGGCGGAACAGGCGTGGCTCAAATGGAATCCAGTCGTAAATGCGGACGCTTTAGAGGCAGAAGACTTGAAAGAGCTTCGCAGAGCGGAGGCGAAAAGGAAGAGTGGGATCGCTGGATTGATTGATGTCATTCTCGCGAACGCCATCGCCGAAGTATCCAACGTGCACGTGAGAATCGAGGATCAGTACGGCGACGACAAGGTGCCGTGCGCAGTGGGTATTCTTCTCGAGCGGATGTTGCTCACTTCGGTGGATGAGAATTTGAGAGGTACTTTTCACGTCGATGGATTCGCTGAGAGACTTCGCAAGATGGTCCAACTCGAACGCCTCGGTGCGTACGCCGATTTTGATTCTCCGTCAGTGTGCGCCGGGATTTCTAATGGTTGGGATGGCGTGGATGCGGAGCATTTTGTCCTTCAGATGTCAGCCGTGTTTCGATCGGATTCACAAGTGCAACACGAACCGCAAAAGAATAGATTCGTTTTGCCTCGTGCATATCTCTTCGGTCCTCTGCGCGGTAGTGCGATGTATATTAGAAGAGGTACAAATGAGTCGGCTGATATACCGCTCCATCAAGTTGAAGTAGATATGAAGGCGATTCACCTTGGAGTGAGATCGACGCAGCTCAAAGTACTTTACAGTTTGAATGCTAAACGCCAACGAAGTCTGGTGCGTCAAAATTACATTCACATCCATCCACACGTCGGAGTTTTAGGTAATGCAGCACAGTGGTGGCACTTTGCAATCAAGGGAGTTCTCATGCACACCGCGGCGATCCGTAAACGGCGCGGTCTTGACTTTGCACTGAGCGTAGATACCATCATGAAAATCAATAGAGCACGGGCGACTTACATCCCTTTGTATTTGAGTCATCTGCGCGAAGCGCCACCACCACCAGAATGTTTGGTTTCGAACAGAGCAGCGCAGAGAAATCGATTTTGGCCGCCAAAGCTGAGAGTCGGTGAGATTGAAGAGATTGATGCATTGGAAGAGGAGTTACCTTTACAGAGTATAATCTTGTTCAGGACATTGGCTCACATAGAATATCGTAAATCGGGTGGAGTAAAAGCTGCCGTTGCGCGGGAACGCTCGCGACGTTTAGGCAAAAAGGTGATCGTTAAGACAGTTGTTGGTCTTGCGGGCGGCGGTGCAAGAAACACAGTCAAATTGGTGAAAAACTTGACACTACCGATCGTCGGTATTGCTAAAGCTGTCAGTAGATCGGACTCAAACGCTTTAGTGAAACGCCAGAAACGCGCCAGAGAGCAGCAACAGAGCGTTGAAAACGAAGACGACCAATGGAAAGAGGAGTTGGAGAGTACTGTGCAGTTGAGTGAGCGCAGCGCGGCGCTCGAGAATGAAGCTTTATCGGCGACGACACAAACATCGTTTTCTGTAACGATTTCAAACGTGTCCATCGTTCTAGTGGATGATGAAGTCGAAAACGCTGCTCAAGCTACGAGAGAAATCTTCAAGGTTGTCATCAACCAAGTACTTCTCGGACAGCGCTCTGGCCTCGGGAGGAAAGAACAACGATTGCTCGTCCAAAGTTTGGCGCTCGTCAGTCCCGAAGGTACTTTAATCGACCTCAACAGCTCGAACGATGACAACACCGCGATAAGAAATGGATCTGCGGTACGCACACTCTGGGGCGAGATGTCCCAGAATCCAGCCATTCAGATGCACGTCGTGAGAGGCGACGCTGATTCTGATAAGGATGTCGCCATCAGTCTTCGGGTGAAGAGGTCATTCACTAAAGTGTTGCGTCAGCCATTGGAAAGAGTCAGGACGTTAGCGTTGCGTCACCGCGTGACATCCGCATACATCGAATCTTTTGTTTATGAGAACGAGTCGTCGCAGAGAGAACGAACGAGTTCGATGGAACAGCAATCGAACATTTTCAAGATCAATCCAACTATGTGGTTGGATATCAAAGTGGAACCCGCCGTGATACTCTTGTCCGGAAATGATGAGAACGTATTGGTCAATTTGGGCAGTACGATTATCAAATCACTCGAGCCTGCGAGCGCGGGCGTGGCATCAGACGTCGCAAAGCAGCACAACGTATTTTTTGTGCAGACGAAACAATTTCAAGTTGGATTTAGCGCACTCCCTGAAGATCCATTCTCAAGTGATATAGATCAGGGAATGTTGAATCTTTTGCACAAGAGTGATTTCGACCTCACGATTGTGCAAAATCTCAATCGGGCTTCTGCGCTACCAAACTTATCTCTGAGTTTCAACTTGCCAAAACTTGAGCTAGATGCTTCTCCGGTGCGCATTGCGAAGCTACGCGCAGTGTTGAAGGGATTGAAACCTAATCAAAAGGAAAATGCGACGCCGACTGTAAAAGCTGAAGCAGAGAGTGACGACGAAAATGTATTCATGCTGCAACTTGACGAACGGGGTGACATAAAATGGATACCGTCGACAATATGTGTAGAGAGGGATCACTTTCTCGTTATCCAAACTTCTGATGGTTTAAGAAGTAGAATGATAGAGATCAATCTATACGATAGCGTCGGGGCGAGCCACCCCCGTCAAGACATTGTGGATTCAATTCCTGATGTTAAGCACGTTTTGACTGTCGGCACACTAGTTCAGACTATGGCTGATCTGAAAGCGTCCGCGCAGTCAGAGACAGCCGTTGTTTTGGCGTTTTGTGGCGAACATCACTCCGATCCACTTTTTACGATGAATTCGTGGCAAACTAGGATCAATCAGATTACCAGAGAAGCTATGCACACCAGGTCGTCGGCAACAAGTGACTCGAATCAAGTTAAAACGAGTTCAGACAGGAATGCGATGATCTCAAAGGTTCAAATACAAGTCCACTTGAACGTTGATCGCTTCTCTCTCGAAGTGATGTGTCCGCTGAGACCCCATCCAGCGCAAGAAAATCATAGCGATATGGCTATCGCAGAGATTCCGCTAGCGAAACTTTCGTTCGCTATCGCATTAGGGACTAAACTGGCCAGCGCTGCGAAGAATGTGGAGATGAAATTCGATAAGGTGCAGCTTGATGACTTGTACTCAAATTCTGGGCTTGGGCGAGACTGCGCTCCGACGGTCATTCCGAGCGCGACCGTCAATATTACAACCCGTAGGCTGAACGATGCTGAGTATGATGGCGTTGACAATTTGATCCAGGTCAAAACACATGGCGATGTGATCGTTAATATCAGACGAAGCACGCTTCTTGCACTGATAGCGTTTCGTTTTCGATTGCGCCCACCCGGATTCAAGATTGTGAAGAATATGCCAGCCATGACGACACGACTTATGATTGGGAATGACCTAATCAGGCGAGTTGCGCGCGACATAAGAGTCAACATTGATTCCATCGCTGCAAATCTTTACCTCGATCACGACCGAGGCGATCATTTGAAGGTGGGGACTGTGGCAATCCAACGCATATCATGGATCACGAAAATAAGCCCTCCCACTCGCGTTACGGAGCTCAGACTTGGTTCTTTGAAAGTTGCAACTGGTAAAATGCTTAAGCGTGGTGAATGGAACTTGCAACCTAGTTCACGCTCTCGATCAGATGTTGTTGTCTTGAAAAATTGTGAGTACGACAAGGGTGAAGATGACGCCGGCGCAGACGCATCTCTTGAATTAGAGTTGGGGTGTATGGACTTTGCTTTGACTCCCGAAGTCAAGGAAATATCTCAGTACTTTGGGTTTGTCCGTGAAATCCGTCCTGGTCACATCGAACCATTCGTTCACCCGGTGGATAGACCTCGGGATGGATTTCGAGTGAAGAAAATACGACTCGCGATGGATCTGAATTTACCCACTGTCATGATTCCCTGGAGCGACAAAGAGGACGGTAAACGCGCCAAGTGCGTCATCCTCAAACCTGGACGTCTGGAAATTAGTAGATCTTTCGATTTAAAACGCGAAGGCCTATGCATACAAACAACACGCATCGATGTGTTAGGAGCAGATCTGACTGTCGAATCTGACGAAGCGACGTCACACATCCTGAACGAGAAGCTGCAATGCAGCTTTTCCGTGCAGCAACGAGTCGATTCTGGTGATGAAATCGTGAATCAGTTGGATACTAAGTACGATTTGAAAATCAATCCCATACTTGTAGATGTGTCCGGACTTGACTTCAGATGTTTACACGATGCTGTCCAAGGACTTCGTCTCGCGAAAACAAGACCAAAAGTTGACGTTCTCAATCCAATCATCTGGGGGGATGTGTGTCCTCTTACGGCTGTGGAGGTAAAGTCTGCAGAACGACTAATTCCCATGGAGTTCCGTCTTAGTTTGAGTAGATTGCAGATTTCACTCTTTCGGTTGCCTTTGCGGCATCAACCCATCTCGACTGCAAAGGTGACTGGCATTGACGTGTTTGCTGTCAGAAACTTCAACAAGAAAGAGTCTCTCGAACTTGATGTCAGCATTCAAAATGTATCAGTTCAAGACGATTCTGGTGCTGGTTTAGCGGATAATTCAAATTTTATTCTTTACGGAAATGCTACGGGTTTCCCATGGTTCAAGTTGAAGCTCTGCGACGTACCTGATCAAACATCGTTGCATGCGTCAGTGCAGTACATCGAGATGCTACTTCGGCTTCGCCCGATAATCGATACTGTCAGAGCCTTTTCTCCGAGACGATTAGGGGGAGTCTATCTGGCGCGTTCAGTTCTTCCGAAAGATATATTCTGCGTTCAACATAAGACAACAAAGTTGAAGGAGGATGTCATACTTTCTAGAAACTCAAGATTGCTCGCAGACATATACAGCGATTCGCAAGCCACTTATAGATTGGATGGAGATGGACACATCGTATTCTTTGCAGACAGACATGGCGAGATAATCGAAGATGGCGGAAAAATTGCTCGGAAGATGATACCAAGGATTTTGATTGCTCCCGGAGCAACTTTGATTTTTGAAAATGTTCAGTTTTACTGTACGCGGACAGCATTTTGTCAATTCATCAAAGTGGGTCCAGGTGGCAGCTACGTCATTGGTGAAAATGTCGTTTTCTCTCTGTTCGATCGGCAGAATTCGATGCGTAGTTCTTCTCAGGGCTCACTCACGTCGTTCGATGAAGATTCTACTGCAGCGCCGAGTCAATGGCCCGCCGTGCAGGCAGCAAAGAAACATCTGTCAGAAAATCAGCCAGTGTCAAGAGCGCGTAAAATTGCGCAGAAACCACTCATTCTTGACGTTGATATGAGCTGTCTACACATTTTGATTGGTGAAGAGAGTACGCAGTCACGTCTCAGCTTTATGTTTGGTGTCAGTGCCAGCGTGACGCGCGACAAGAAACTTCACACCACATCAGCGATACGACTAGACAGACTACGTACAAAGGATACCATGAAGCCTCCACTGCTCGCGCCAACGAGCGCTAGTCTGACTTTAGAGCAGCACGATGAGATCACACGTTGCACCGCGAATATGAGCTCGATTTCATTCGAATTCACACCTCACAGAATACTTATTCTTAAGAATTTTGTCCAACAGGTGGCACAGTCGCTGGCGATCGCACCGATTTTGTATCGCGACAACTATTCATGCGTCTGGCACGGTATCCGATCAGAGAATAGTGAAGGAGCAGATTTTCTTCTACACGGAGAAACGTCTACGACGTATACAGTCTGGAGGCCATCGTTACCGACGGGTTACGCAATGTTGGGTGATATCATAAACGCTCGAGGAGCGGCACCGCAGGGCGAAGTAGCTGTGATTCGTGATGTGCCAGCGTTGTGTGCGCTCCCAATTAGATTCGAAAAGGTTACAGGGTACGACAAACCGGCATTTTGGCGTCCGATTCCTCCCCAAGGATTTGTTAGTATGGGCATCATAGTCTCATCTTCAGAGTTAGACGAACCCGCCTTGGATACAGTACGCTGTTTACGTGAGGAACTTGTTTGCTGTTCGGGTGAAGTTTCAGAGCTCGTATCTTTCAACCTTTACGGTGCCACAGCCAAACTCAAGAATAATATATGGCAGATGAGTAATAGTGTTCGGACGTTCGCGATTGCGGACGGCGCAAAGCGTCCGAACGCATATGATATCAGAATGCCAATTGGCTTGCAGGTACCCAAGAAAGTCACCCGCAGGCGAGCGACAAAAAAGAATGATGTTTCGAAAATACGTTCGATAACGACGGTAGAGTTCAAAAAGTCAGCCTCAATGGAAGGTAAGAAGCAAAATGTCGGTTTCTGGCAAGTTATTGCTCCTCCCGGTTTCTATGCCACCGGAGACTGCATCTCTATCGGTGAAGGTCCTCCCCTGCGCAGTCAGGTATTCGCGATGGATTTCGAAGCATTTCAGTTTCCAGAATCATTCAAAAAGCTCGATTTGCAAATGAAGAGGCTCGATAGCAAGAAGATCAGTATCTGGCAACCTGTACCGACGGAAGGATTCGTGGCCGCTGGATATGTGTTCACAACTGATGGTACTGAGCCCGAAAGAGAATCTATCGTCTGTATTAAAGAAGATCTCACTACTCCAATTCACGAAACAGGTGAGTTGACTGTAGACAGCTCTATTTGGTCGGGCGACGACGACAGTAAAACATCATGTGTACACTTCTGGCTGGTTGATACGGTAACAAATAATTTTGTTGTCTCTAAAGTTAGTCAAGGAGAGAAGCATCCTCAGCTGTGCACTATATCACGTGTGACGGATGCAATTTGTCCGAAATTTCCACCATTTCAGCTCAAGTTCAACATCGATAGTGTTAAGCTCGGGATAGCGTTCGAGAAACGTTTCAAAAACCAAGCCATGTTCATCATGCAGCTCGAGCATTTGATACTCGAAACTACGAAGGCCGACTCAATGGTTACATGCAGCTTGAATACTGAACTCAGTTTAGTTCACAGGAACGCGAGGCAGCACCATGTTATAGAACCGATCATTGAGCCGTGGAAGGTCTCTGCCCTCCTCAAAAACAATGGTAACAAAAGTGCTGGACCAACTGGAAGTGTGATCAACATTTTGGCGGCAGAAAAGTTGCGATTGCTTGTCAACCAAATGGTGTTCTTTGATGCACTGAGCGCCATGGAGCAGATGCGCAAACCGGTGGATGAAAACGCAAAAGTAGCAAGGTTGGTACCAGTGAAAGTCGAGGAACACAAAACGATTCTGAACTCAACTGGGCGCATCCTTTGGATTCAAGCACCAGACGGCCAGATCAACGAAGTCAAACCAGGTGGGCATATCGTTCACACGATAATGGACGATCGACTTTACGAGAACGATGCAAAAGCAGGTCTCGAGGAATACACCAAGCAGCATCACGTGACGTCGATGGCACGCGATAACGTCGATCACCACTGTAGCGATCGCCGTCTTGCAGCAGCGCATATGATAATTGACATCATGGAGATCGATCAGCTTAGGACCGATTGCCTGTATCCTCGGATCACCTTAAAAATTTGGGACAGGGATTTGAATAGATTTCGTTTTGCACCGCTAGCAGTCGGCGCGAAGACTGGTTCAGTGAAACTCTCCGTGCTTCATCCACTTCTCATGAATGAGCACTCAAATGAATATCTTCATGATCAGGATATCGATGTGCACGTTGAACTCTCTTATACCAGTTCAACTGGAAAGCTCTATACGCTTGTAGGAGTATTGCCAGCGCCCGTAGCCCAGCAGCGCTCTGGATGGATCCCAAAGAAGAGTGGCGTGTGGGTTGAGTGCGCTGATGAACATTCCGAACACTGCAGACTTAAACTACGTGCACATATCGTTGAAGGCCTGTCGCAGCACCCAATCCAGACACAACTCAAGTCTGTGCTGTCGGGGAGCATAGAAACTAAGGAGGAAGAGGCAACTGAATTGCGCAAAAACCCACCGCTCATAGTTTGTAGATCAAATGATCTCGTAAAGACTTGGTGGACGAAGGGTAAGCAGTCGGCAAAACATGCATTGAGTGTCTGGCAGCCTTGCACGCCATCGCGAGCAGAGCTTGAAAGTCGATACCAATATTTTTCGGACAAGTCGCCTGAAGAATACAAATTAATACCATTTGGGAGTATTCTTCGCTCAGGATTGAGTGCGCCACGCAGTGCTCTTATGGCCGTGGTGACGCAGTATTCAGAGGGACAAAATGCGCCTACCGCACATCCTGTGACGTACGAGAATATTTGGACTAGTGACAAAAAGTCAGTCTCATTCTGGAAACCCATACCGCCAGAAGGTTACGTGGCGATTGGTAACGTCGTCTCTCCGCATATGAACATGCCATCGTGCGAATCTTACGTTTGCGTCCGCGAAGACCTCACAGAGATTGCGCCTGTACCACCGTCAGCAATGTGGAAATCAACATATAGTTTCAGTCGCATCGCTCGAGGAAAGTTCTGCGCGTTCAGAACTGGCATACCGGGTACGGGTGGGTGGTCCTTTGTGCAGGGGCGATGTTCACGTGATGGGATGGGCAACGTTTGCAACTCTATTCCGAGAATGCATCAGTTGTCTCATCGTTTGTGTCCGCAATCTTTCGAAGATGAAAGTATCCGTGAGATGTGGGTTGATACCGCGCCAGATGAAATCCGACGAAAGGAAGAACTTCAGCCTGGTGAATTTTCATTGATGCTCGCATTTGCACCCGACGGACCGTACGAAGAAGTCAAGCTCAAAATCGGAACATCGCATCTGATTCAACACAAAACGCACAACCTACTCTTCAATGCCCGTCGAAGAGAATTGCAGGGTGACATTACTTGCGCCAATGAGACCGGCGTCGATGTCCGTTTGTCCATTACACAAGCAACGGGGACTTTGGCTCGTCCTATCGCTTCATTTGAACAAGAAGACGGAGAATTACCGGAACGAGAAATTCAAGTGTTTGAATCTGAGAGGTATTATCCTATTCTCGGCTGGCGCACTCCCCGAGATGTCATCATCAAAAACCGGTTCAGCGCAAACTTGTCCGGTCACGCATCGCAAAGATTTTTCCCCGATTTGAACCCACCGAAGGGGTACAAGTTTACTGGACCATGGAGACTTTCGATGCCTCGTGGTCGAGTTGACGCCAATGGTTGGGCGTACGCAAATATGTGGGTGACCTGTTGGCCTCCACCGAGGGGCTCAGAAACTCGCAAAGCTCGCTCCACGCGCAGACGAAGATGGACCCGTCCGTATGCTCGGGTGAAATCAGACGATGAGTTGAGGAATAGGATGACACTTCGAGACATGCGCAGAGATATCATGGATGATTGGGACGGCGAAATACATTCTGAAGATAGTATTCCTCTACCCGTCTGCACTCGCACAGGCTCTTACCATTTGCGAATGCATGCGAAAGAGAGAAAACTTAAGAGCAACAAGCAGAATCAACAACTGCGTGAATGCAGCTGTGAAGACGACCTCAATGCGAGGCCTTTCTACGTAGGATCTTTATGGACAAGCTCAAAGGATGCTTTTGCACACGCCTACTCGAACGGCGAGGAGCATTTCTTGATAGTGAAAGAGGGCACCAAAAGAAACATGAACGGTGCAATTAGTTCTATCGGCGTACAAATGCGCATCCTCGCTCCATTGAAGGTTAGCTCATCAGTGCATTGTCCATCACACATTACTGTGTACACGGATGGAGTTGAACGTTTCTCAAGCGAATTGGCGCCTGGACAGTCAAAAGACGTTGTCACGGTCGATACAACGAAAGAGATTGCTTATTCGTTACACGCCAAGTCGCGTGGTCTCACTTTACAACAAGCAGCCCCATTGATTCTCAATGTAACACCTGCGGGTCAACCAGCGATGCCGCAACTTTTATGGATGGATGTAGCTGGTTACCCCCATCTTACATCACCAATATTGGTGGAGGCTGTGCGAACGAAACTTGTAGAAGATGACGGATCGAATGATGAAGTACAGCACCTCACACGAGTGACGCACCGTAGTGCCCTTCTCATCACGAATGCAACGCCCTTTGAGATGAAGAGTATTGCATCAGCAGGTGGAGCATCACTGACGGGTGAACATGTGGATAGTTATGGTGATTTTGCTCCTGGGCACACAAACCCAGCATTGTTCCTCAAGACGAGCGTCGAACAGTTCCGTGATTTTGGCGAGTTCAACATGGCTTTGAGCATTGGCAAGCATCCAGTGTACTTCAAAATTTCTCTCAGATCAAACTCCACAACTGTGTCGATACCAGGTGCACATGGTGAAACGTTTGCTTTCCGATGTTCAGCAGAAATTTGGGAGAATGAAGCAGCGAATGCGTCGGGTGTTTGCCCGACTGTACGTGTCACAGTCCAGCCGATAGTTGTTGCTATCAACTTGACGCATCGTCCTCTCGCCATACGTACAAATAAGTTGGGCCACAAACTTCTCAGACCAGCATCACAACCAGAACCTGTCAATCTGAACGCCGACATTTCAAAGAGCGACAAAATCGATGTTGAAACGGTGATAAATGCCACGGAATTCCAGATTGCGGACGGATCTAACATCAAACAATGTGAGGAAATTCGATGGGGTCAGCCCATGAAGTCCATCGTCCGGCGTTCTGGTTTGTGGTGGAACTTGCCCAGTGGATCTGAGCCATCTGTGGCAGAAATAAACGCATTCAGACGGTTACCCCATGTGGACGAAGACGGGGAAGAAATCAACTTAAAGAGTCCTCTAACTATCCAGTGCACAGTTGAACGTGGATCAAATGGTTGCTTCCGTATGTTCTTCACAGGGGGTGATGGCGCTGCTTCAAGCGGGGCACCAGTCAAGATTGTAAACTTTTTGGATCAACCAACTCTTGTGCGGCAAGTCAAGAATGCTGACCGACGTAAACGTAGCTCCAAGTTTACATCAAGGTTCTTAAAGAAATCGATTGGAGAACAAGGCATCGGGCCATCGTACGCGATGCGTCCTGGCTCGGCGATTAGATGGGCATGGAGTCTTCCTGGTGTCGACGCAGAAAATTCCAAGAGGAGAAAGCGACGCACTGTGCGAGGTCAGAAAACGCTAGAAATTTGTACGCGCCGAGGCGAAAAGGCAGTCGTTTGTGTGGATATGGATGCTAGCAAAAACGAAAACTTTATGCTTATGGGTGTGTTGACGGTTTTCGATGAAAGAGCTGACGCTGGAGTTGCGGCACACATTCTTGCGCGATGGCAGAATAACACTTTCCACATTTACATTGTGGAACCATCACGCGTCGATTCGAGAAATTTATTACTCGCGGAGGAAGCGCAACATTCGCAGCGAGAGATTGCTGTTGATCGTATTCGCAAAGAGTTGCATGTCGCAATCGAGTTGTCTGGATTTTCAATGACGATGATTGATCGCACTTCCTACTCGGCGCAAGAATTATTCCACGTCTCCATCGATCACGTTCTTTTACAACGTGGATCGGGTCTCTGCCTCGGTCTTTCTGAGTACAATTCACTTACAATAGGCCGGTTGCAGATAGACTTCAGCACTCATGACGCATCGTATCCAGTGTTTGTCTGGCACGATGACTCGGAAGGAAACTTACTTGACGTACATGCTGCGTTTACTAGAGAGCCCGGCGCAAGCGAGATTCGCCTACATCACTTTCGACAGCAGACGGCAGCAGGTGGTTTGATCATAAGAGCTGGAGAAGAGTTGCTCTGGACAATCATATCTTTCATCAAATCCATTAAAGATGGGGCGCCCGCGTTGAGATTGAAAAACGGTAATCTCAACATGCGCCAACGATTGGTAACGGCAAAACGTCAGCGTAGGGATTCAGAAATGCATATCCAGTCTCTCGTCATGGATCCTATTTCTTTCGTGGTTACGTTTGAGCCCAACTCCGACGTGCGACCCTTATATGCCGATCCTAGAATCGTCGGCCTGCTCACGTTCGCAAATCTTAATCGGTTGAATTTCACGTTGGACAAATTTGAAAAGCACGAACAGAAAATGTTGACATCGGCCTTATCGAATGAGTTCAAGACTTACATGAAGACGCAAATTATTTCGCACTCGCTAACCTTACTGAGCTCGATGCACACTCTCAGCAATGTTTCGACGGGTTTGAACGCCGTGAGTAAAGCCGTAGAGACGGGATTTGGAACTCTCACACCATCAACTCGAAACTTGCAGCGCATGCCATCTTCGCTGTTGCGCACAAGAATGTCAAAGAATACCAAGGCGAGCAATCTTGCGCACGGAGTTTACATCGGTCTTCAGAGGTTTGGCCAAGGTCTCACTCGAGGTGTTGTCGGCATGGTTACAAGTCCCCTTCGTGGGGTGAAAAGAGGCGGTGCGACTGGTCTCTTCAAAGGATGCTTCACTGGTGTCGCTGATCTCGTGACAAAACCAACCGCCGGAGCGATCGCCTTGGCTGCGAAATCTGTGGAAGGCGTCGCGAACACCGCGAGGAGCGTTCAGAGTGCAGCTTGGAATGTAGTTTTGACTGACAAAGTTGTGAATGCACCAATCCGCCGACTGCCCATCGGAATAGGCGGTGATGGAGTTATCCGCGCTTGGAGCGAACGAGATGCCCTGGGTGTATACATGATGCGTTACGCGTCTGTTCAAGCTGGAACGCTGTCCTTTGCATACCATCCGGGTTCTTCCGATCTTTATGTGGCGATGCATGACGTGCACGCTGACAAAGTCCTGGTTTCGACCAACCAACGAATGATGTGCGTCGTCGTCCCAAACATGCAGAATAACATGCCGTCCGAAACGCCAAAGTGCTTGTGGTACATTTCTTGGTCAGATGTGAGCTCAATTTGGGTTGAAGCTTCCGTCGTTATATGCATACAAGTCAACATTGAGCATGAACGCGAAACTTCCAATCTTGGCTCGTTTGAGACTCAAGAAATTTCACAAACTGCGCGATTCCACGTCAGAGCGCGATCAAAACAAGAGGCGGAGCAGCTCGAAGTGCACCTCCGCCGGTGCTGGAACGATCATCTTGACTCGTTGGACGTGTAATAGCATTCTTCTAGTACCTAGTAACTCTGTGTAATACAAAACTCAACTCAATGGAAATGTAAATCTATACCGTCGCCGCTATCTGCCTAACACTTTCTTTAACACAGATTTAGATTCGTCGCTCGCTACGTCCAAACGAGCGGCTAGATCGTGTATTTCCTCATCCGTCAACTCTTGGAACTCCTCGTCTGCCGCCGCTTCGCCCCGAATTTTCCTGACCAAGTAAATGATCGAGTCTCTCTCGTTGTTTATCTTCAACAACCGTTCCTTCAATGACGCGACGAGATTCTGCTCGTGTTGCGTGAGCTCCTTGCCGTGCGCTCGCCCCGTGACCCCATCCCCGTCCATTCGCTCCCCCTCACGTCTCTCATCAACCTCACTCGACCCGAGCGCTCGCTCATCCATCCCCAAACTACTCGACCGTAACGTTCGTCCGAACCCGAATCCAAACCAACCATGGCGTTTCCCGCTCGCCACCGCATCCACCTCCACCCGTCTCTCATCGATCCCTGCAGCCTCCCTCGCTCGAATCCTCGCGTCGATTCGTTCCCCGAACGTCTCCCCTCCATTCTCCCCAAACCGATCGATGTACCGCGCGTAAAAATCTCTCGGCGTGACGCTCAACGCGAATAAACAAAGCGTCAGCCAAACCAAAAACGCTCGCGCGCGTTTCGCGCCTCGGTCCTCCTTCCGCGGCTGTTGCGCCGACTGTTGCGGCCCCGATCGACGCGTTGTCGTCGTCGTCCATCCCACCCGTCGTCCTCGACCGCCGTGCGGGTGCGGGAGACCGTCACTCACACCGCGTTTCATCTTCCTCCTCTTCTCCTCTTCTCCGCCCGTTACACGACGTCGTTCGCGCGTCTCCGCCCGGCACGCGTTCCACGAGGTATATTATTCAACACGCACCGCCTCTCCGACGTTTCGGTGGCGTCGGCGTCGACGGCGACGGGGACGACGACAACTCGCGTGCACCAACGCACCGCGCGTTGATGTCAACAACCACAAGAGTCTGTTGACGACACTTCACGTCGACCAGACAATCAGACGACCCGACGTGGACGCGCCCCTCCGTCGTCATGAGTGGCGAACGCGTCGTCGGATTGCGATACGTTGCCCGCGGCATCGGCGGGGTGGAAGAAATGCGCTCGTCGTTGGACGACTCGCGCGTGTACTTTGGGTTGCTTCGCTTCGTGTTTGGACGGGGCACCTTTGCGCGAGTGAAGACGTTGATGGTGCACTGGAACGGATCGAGGTGTCCGGTGGTTCGGCGGGGGCGGGCGAACGCGTCGAAGCCGTTGGTGGAGGTGCGCGCGACGACGAGGCGATGCGACGACGAGGCGCGACGAGGCGTTGACTGATGGATGGTTGGAATGAGTGAATTTTGACGTCGACTGACGCGACTCGTTGTCATGTTATCTTTCGTTATAGGATGCGTTATCGCCGTTTTCGACTTCGGTGACGTTCATGGAGGATGGAGAATGCACGACGGATAGAGTGGTGGAGGAGCTGTATCGCGTGGTGGTGTCGGATGGAAGGTTGGGAGAAAACAGAGCGACGCCAAAGGCGTTCGACGAAAACGGCGCCTCGGCCTCCAAGGAGGATATGAAACGAGACATTGAGGAACAACTTATCGAGGCAAAGAGAATGTACGACGAGACGCGAACGCGTCGGCTTCGACTTTTGACGCTAAGAGAAATGCCGCGGAAAATGTCGTATCGCGAGGTGCAAAGGATGGTTCGCGCCGACGGAGGCGCTTTCAACTGGCTGTTGTGTCGAGCGGACGCCAACGGTACGGAAGTCTTCAACGCCGGTGGAGGGTCTTTGGAGGAGATGAAAAAGTCATTGGATGATAAAGAAGTTTTATTTGGATTGCTCCGCATGTCTTTCGGGACGGGAGTCTTCAGGCGGACCAAGTTTGTGCTCGTGCACTGGTCGGGCGATGAGGTGCCGGCGCTTAAACGCGGACACATGAACGCGCAAGAGGAAGCCATCAGGCGGATCATCGGGCCGGTGAACATCAGCCACTTTGCGACGACGCTGGATGAATTGAAACTCGAAGATTTGATTGAAAAGATCAAGGCAAAGGTTGTCCTCGACGGCGAATCGAGCGAGGGTGAGCTCGATTTGTACTCGTTGGAAAAGTTCATGGTTGCCGTCGAAGAAGACAGCGAGGCGTTGAAAAGAGAGTTTCCGGAAGCAGCGGTAGCGGAAAACGGTGGGGCGACGGAAGAGAGCGTAGAGCCTACGTTTGGAGAAGCTCTGGAATCGGTGTTAAGCTCGAAACAACCGTACAACTGGTTTCTCTGCGAGCTCGCGTGAGGCGACGCGTGTATTACTGGAAGCAACTGTTGAGTAACAAATTTTGTAAAATGTACCTACAATAATCATGTGCGCTATACCGATCAATTCGTTCGCTTTGACTTTTTGCCTCGCAAAATGCCCGCAGCCTTGGCAGACTTGACGACGCCTCCAAGCTGAGCGCGCGCGGCAACCTTTTTGCTGTTGCGACGGTTGAGAAGTTTTGGATCGAGTGGCCAGTAGGCGTACGGTTCAAGTTTGGTGCTCTTAGAGTACACGTCACCCGTAGTTTTACCCTTGGCCTTGTAAAGATCCGCGCTGTGACGTTCGTGCGTCGTGCGTTGACGTTTGACACCTTGCGAATTGTGTGTACCGGAAGTGCGAGCCGTTCTCCCAGTGGCGTTGGTGCGAGCGGCGCTCGCTCCGCCACGCGACTTGCCAGTTCTAGACGTCCATCTAGACCGTCCACCTTCAGAGCCGTTCTCTTCGTCTTCCTCACGACGTCTCTTTGCTCCAGCGCTCTCTTCAACAATCATTAATTTACCATCGGCGCCGATTCTATAGTCGCCGTCGTCATCGTCCTCAAATTTGACGCGCCGACGCTCGCCTTGTGGCAGCATTGAACGACGCATGGCGCTGTCATCCAAAAGATCGAGCGGGGCGTCACCGGCAGCTGGGAGACGCGCTCCACCGGTCGCACGCTTTGCAGCAGCTGCGGCAGCCGATCGCGGTCCTTCGCCGCCGCCACGCCGCGACGCCGGAGCAAAAGTACCCGCGTCGCCGCCGCCACCTCTCCCACTCCTTCTCGATCGTCCGTGGTCGCTATCGTCCATTTCATCATCGCTAAAGATATCGCCATCTCTCCATTCCGATCTTCTCGCCGTTCGCGTTGACTTAGCGCCACCGTGTTCGCTACCAGCCACGGATGATTTCTTCTTCTTTTCCATTCGAGCGTCTTCGCGTTTAATGTGTGCAATGAGCTTAAGATGCTCTCGCGGCACGTGCGCTTCGACAACTTCATATCCACATCTCTTACACATGCGTTCCAACACGACGCGCACCTTGAGCTTGAAACGGTTCTTCGAATCTTCGGACCAGTGCAAGATGGCTGGAACGAGTCTCGGGAGCTCTGCGGCAAGATCCTGTTGCGGAAGTCGCACGACAACCACCTTGACGAAACCCAAACACGCCTTGACGACTTCGCGGGATTTCCCTTCGAGCAACGCGCACACAGCCGGAAGAAGCTCTGGAACGGTGGAAACCAACGAAGAGGAGAATTCGTAGAGTAAACGCGCGAGCGCCATGATTGTCGCCGCTTGCATGGAGGGAGACGAACCGACGATTCCGGCGAGGACGGTGAGGAAAAATCGTCGCACGCCCGTGCCCATTTGTTCCGTTTCCATTTGATCATCCTCATCTTCGTCATCGGCGGCACCGAGCCAGGCGGCGACGCCGGCGTGGCCAGAACGCGCTGATCCACCGCGCGCGGCTTCGGCGTTCTTACGCTCGATGGATCGAGGAATGCTAATCAAGAGTTGATACGCGAGCGTGCGCGTGCGCGCGTTCGCCTCCTTGGTTGCGAGAATGAGTTCAGAGAGCAACACGGTGAGAGAACCAGTGGCGCCGGTAATGTTACCGCTACCGTCTCCACCTTGTTCAGCGTCCGCGACGGCATCACGCTCTTGAAGCGCGGGTAGTATTTTACCGATTACCTTGAGGCGGTAACGACGAGCCGACGGGAGGCATGAATCGACGCCAGACACCAATAGCACCTCGACTTCATCCGCCCGCGCTTCGAGCCATTTCCCATCCTTCGCTTCGCAGAGCTCGTTGAGCAACTTGTACGCGCGCTTTTGAATGACGCTCTCTTTTTCCAAACATGCGGGTTTGGCGATTTTGTACACCATCTCCAAGCCTTGGTCGTCGAGTCCGCTCACCAAGGCGTAAACGAGATCCATAAACGTGCACCTACGCGCCGTCTTGTCGTCGCCACCTTCAACCAAGGCGTCGGGCGCGCCAGGATCATCCGCGGTCACCTTGACAAGCTTTCTCAGAACGGTTCGGAAAAAACCGGCGAGCTGGGCCTGATCCGTCACCTTGGCAAAGGCGCCGATTGTGTGGGATAACGCTCCACGTCTCGCCGTGGGTGACGACACAAAGAGATTGAAGAGAATTGGTAAAAAGTTTCTTGCGTACTTGCTCACCGCCGCCAACTGGGCCTCGGCGACGTCGACGGTGAAGGATGCGGGCATGTGTTCGTCGTTCGGCTCACCGGCGGCAATGGTGGACGCGCCGTCGCCCGCATCGTCGTCGTCGTCGACTTCGTACACGCCGGCGCCGATGCGTCCTTGACGAATCAAGCGCTTCAATCCTTCGCATACTGGAGCTTGTAAGTCGATTCTCGAGCTCAGGGCGTTACCCAAATCCTTAGCCACCAGTGGAAACGAATCAGCAGCGTCAGTGGGCCAGTTCGCAAAGGCTGGGAACAGGCTCCAGAGGGCGTGCTCCGCCGCGCCGCAGCGTTGGGCTTCGTACGCTCGATTGGCGCTTCGCGCCCTCTCGGCGCGTTCGCCCAAGGCGCGGGCTTGCGGAAGAATGGCGTCGGCGAAAAAGGACAAGTTGGCACCAATCAAAGCCGATCGGAGGAGCGGTACGAGCCAGAGACGACCAGTCTCCTGACTCGCCGCCGCCATGACTTCTTGTTCGTCGACATCCATGTCCCCGCCTTCGTCGTCGCGGTTTGACAATTCGGCGTCGATAGCCTCCTCGAGCTTGAGCGGGAGAGACTGAAGGACTTGCTCCGGTCCGATGGCTTGAATCGCCGCCGTGATGCAATCTTGGAGTTGTTGTTTGCACATAAGCTCGCTCGCGTGTTCGCCCATCTCGCCCAACGCGTTGAGCGTTCCTTGCAAAATCGGCCCAGACGCCGGACCGAGACGCACAAACGCCACCGTGGCGATTGGAATCGACGCCGACCAAGCGCCGCGGTATCGGAACCCGATGGCGGACTCGATGCTAGATGCGACGGACATTAGCGCCGTCGGCTTCCCCGGTGCGGTTTTACCCGAAGCGCGCGCAGACGCGATCGCCTTAATGGAATCCTGCACCATGGATGGCGTCACGCACGACCGCACCAAAGAAATGAGCGACTCTGCAATCTCCGTCGCCACACCTTCGTGCGGCGTCGCGAAGAGCTTGACAAGGGCGTGAAACGTCGTTGGGAGCGTTTGCGTCGCCACGGTTTCGTCAATCGCGGTGAGCTTACACTGCGCCCGCGCGAGCAATCGCACGAGAGAAATCACCGTCGTCGGTTGCGTCTTGAGATGCGCATTCGCCGTCGCAGCGATGGGTTGCATCATTCCCGCCACGGTGTCCGCGCTCACGCCCATCGTCGTCGTTGTGGGTGAGTTTGCGAGCATCAAAAGCGCCTCGGTCGCGTGCTGCGTCAGGAGCGGTTCGTCCAAATCCAACAAGCCGACGCACGCGTCTGCGCACGCTCCGCACGCCGGCTCGCCGAGTTCAGGCAACAAAACCTTCATCGCTCCGAGCATGTACAACGCCTCTGTCGCCGCCGCCGCCGCGCGCGCGCGCGCATCCTTCGCCCCCGCGGCTCCCCGCGCCTTTTGCATCTCCTCCGCCGCGCGTTCAGGCGCCGATCCAATCTTTTGAGCAAAAGTCGCCGTCATTTCCGAATACGCCGTGAAAACCGCGAGAGCGGCGCCTTCACCGTCGGTACCCGCCTCCGCCATCACATCCGCGCGCAACCGCTTCATAACGTCCCCCACCGCCGCCACCGCCGCTTTCCTCACCTTTGGCCGTCCATCCACCGACAAATTCAACGCCGCCTGAAACGCCCGCTTCCCCGCGTTTCGCTCCTTCCCGCTCCCAGCCGCCGCCGAGGCGCACCTCGACAAACACCTCACCACGTGTCGCATAGACTTTGGCGTCCGTTCCGACACCACCCGCCCACACCGCATCAAAACCTCACACGTCCTCTCAATCTTCGCCCGCAAAATCCGCGTCTCGACGTCTCGCATCGCCTCCGCCGCGCACGCGCACACCGCGTCCAACGCTTCCAACGCCGCCTCGTCGCTTCCTCCTTCACACCCCGCCGTCGCCGATTCCAACGCCGCGAACGTCGCCGCGAACACGTTCGTCGCCCCCGATTCCATTCCGTTCGCTCTCAGCGTCTCCTCGATCGCCTCGCACGCGCGCACGACCCCTCTCGACGTCGCGCTCTTCGACCGTCCGTGCGCCGCCCGAAGTCGTTCCAACGCCCCGAGAACGACGCCGCCATCGAAGCCGACGTCCACGTCCACGTCGACGTCGAAGTCGCGCGCGTCGTTCCCGTCGTCGTCGTCGTCGTCGTCGTTCGACATCACCGGCGTCGCCATCGTCGTCGTCGTCGTCCGTCTCTGTCGCCATCGTCGCGTCGGTTCGGTGCGTCGCGGCGGCGGCGGCTGCGATGTGTGTGTGTGTGTGTTCCGTTGTTGAAAGTCTCACACCACACAGGGACCGATGGATGGATGGATGGATGGATGGATGGATGGATGGATGGATGGGACGCGGAGGATCGAAGGCGTCGTCGTCGTCG